>Ga0194060_10000235_pt1 | contig 39534 bp, 31 predicted proteins | sample SepL225m_MetaG_FD_163427 | JGI IMG/M metagenome (GOLD analysis project Ga0194060, IMG submission 163427) | Anoxic zone freshwater microbial communities from boreal shield lake in IISD Experimental Lakes Area, Ontario, Canada - Sep2016-L222-5m | ecosystem: Environmental > Aquatic > Freshwater >...
TACGGCACCATGGGCAACAAGCGGGTGTTTCCGGGGGCGCGTTTGGCGGGCAGCGTCACCTCGCCTCGCTGGCCTTTCTCGTACTCGGCCCTGTAGAACGAGGCCTTCAGTCCGCCGTCGATAATATCCCACGGCAGTACGCGGTCCTGGCTCCGGTCGCGGAACACGTAGAAATCGGCATCGATGCCGGTTTCCGCCAGCGCCGCTCGCCATTGCCCGCCGTTGCGCTCGGCGGCCACAATCACAGGCGCGACTCGCCGGTCGCCCAAAGACATCAACGCCTGATAGAACGAGTGCCGCTCCGACTTGAGGGAGAAGTACACGTTGTCGAGACCGGCGACCAGTGTTCTCAGCCGCTTGAGCTTCCGCTCCGTCAGTTTCGGTGCCTCCATCGGAAGCCACTGGTACGCGGTGCCCGGCTTCGGAACCAGCGGATTGACACTCGCGCTGATTCGACCGACTCTCCCGCGCGGTCGTCCGTGCGCCATCATGCGGTCGCGAATCGCGGCCGTCAGATCGCGAATCGCCTCCAGGTCGTCGTCGTCTTCGGTCGGGAGCCCCACCATGTAGTACAGCTTCAGGTTCTCGATGCCGCTCGCAAAGATCTGGTCCGCCCTGGCCAGGATGTCCTGGTTGGTCATCGCCTTGTTGATCACCCGCCGGAGGCGGTCAGAACCCGTTTCCGGTGCGATGGTCAACGATCGCTCACCGCTTTTCTGCAGCAGGCGAATGATGGGTTCGGTCAGGTCGTCGAGCCGAAGCGAGGCGGGGCTGATGGCGTAGCCCATCTCGACCAGGCCCGCCAGCAGGCGTTCGATCTCGGGATGGTCGCACAGCGCGATCGACACGAGGCCGATCCGGCTGGCGTGCGGGCGGGCGGCCTCGGCAAGCGCCAGGATGCGATCGGCGGGAAACGCGCGCACCGGCAGGTAGTTGTAGCCGGCCCAGCAGAACCGGCACAAATTCGAGCACCCGCGCACCACCTCGACCAGCAGGCGCGATCCGAACTCGGTGGCCGGGGTAAAGATACTGGTTGTCGGCGGATCGATCGCGGCGGTGGTGGCGAGAGCCGCTTTGCGAACCGGCACCGGCGCTCCGCTGTCGGGCACAGGCTCAAACGCCTCGATGCGGCCGTCCGGTTCGTAGCGCACCTGGTAGAGCGACGGCACGTAGAAGCCGCGCACCTGCGCCAGCGTCCGAAGACCGTCGGCGCGGGCGTCGCCCGACAGCAGGTGCTCGACCAGTGCCGGCACGAGCACCTCGCCTTCGCCGGCGGCAATCACGTCGGCAAACGGGGCCAACGGTTCGGGATTGACGAACGTGACGGCACCACCCACCACCACCAGCGGATGGCGGGCATCGCGGTCGGCGGCATAGACCGGCAGGCCCGCCAACCGCAGGATCGAGACGACGTTGGTGTAGTCCCACTCGAACGAGACCGAGAACGCCAGCACGTCCATGTCGCGCACCGGTGTCTGCGACTCGAGTGTGACGATCGAACCAGGCGACTCCAGTTGGCTGGCCAGCGAGGTCTTCGGTGGCAAGAACACCCGCTCGCACACGACCGCGTCGTGGGCGTTGAACAGCCTGTAGACCGACTGGAACCCCAGGTTCGACATGCCGACGAAATACGAATTGGGAAAGGCGAGGGCGACGCGCAACCGTCCGTGATGGGCCTTGCGGACGTATCCCACCTCGCGTGCGAGGGTCTCCCGTGCGTGATCGTGATGTGACGTCTGGCGCATGCGTGGCCGGAGGCTTGACAGGTCCGAGCAACGGGCGAGCCCGAGTCGTCGAACACCTGACGCTCAGGCGGCGACGTTCGAAGATGCCGTGGATGTACTCAGTGTACCACGCACCGGCAGACCGACCGGCCGCTTGTGCGCCCGGTTGCCGATCGACCGGCTACCCGCCTGGCGTTACGCCTGCTTCAATCGCCGCAGAAAGGCCGGCACCTCAATGGCCTCGGCTTCGTCTGCCGTCCCCGTCGGCATCTCTCGCGGAACCGGATCAGACGCGACATGGGCCGTCACCGGCATCCCAACGCCGAAACGACGGGTCAACGACAGGGCTGGTCCATTGGTGGACTGCCGGAGGTTGAGCCACTGCGTGTAGTGGATTAGATCAACGGGCGTCTGGCCGGCGTTGCCCGGCACGACCCGGCGCGACCCTTCGCGGTCGAAACCGGTGGCAATGACGGTGATTTTGACTTTCCCATGAAGCGACGGATCGATCACGGCGCCAAAGATGATGTTGGCGTCCTCGTGCGCGGCTTCCTGCACGATCGAGTTGGCCTCGCTCACCTCGATGAGGGATAAATCGGGGCTGCCCGTCACGTTGATGATCACGCCGCGGGCGCCTTCGATCGAGGCGTCTTCGAGCAGCGGGCTCGAGATCGCCGTCCTCGCGGCATCGACCGCGCGCGTCGGGCCTTCGCCCACGCCGGTGCCCATCACGGCCACGCCCATGCCGGTCAGGATGGTTTTCACGTCGGCGAAATCGAGGTTGATCAGGCCGGGCACCAGAATCAGGTCCGAAATGCCCTGGATGGCCTGCCGCAGCACGTCGTCGGCAGTGGCAAACGCGTCGACCAGCGGTTGGTCGCGGGCAATGGTCGCCAGCAGCCGTTCGTTCGGAATGGTGATGATGCTGTCGACGCACTCGCGAAGGGCTCCCAACCCCGCCTCGGCCTGCTTCGACCGCTTGCGCCCCTCGAACTTGAACGGGCGGGTCACCACGGCGATCGTGAGCGCACCGAGTTCGGAGGCCAGCGACGCGATCACGGGAGCGGCGCCCGTGCCGGTGCCGCCCCCGAGCCCGGTCGTCACGAACACGAGGTCGGCGCCGTCGAGGGCCTGGATGATCCGCTCGGTGTCCTCGAGGGCGGCCTGCCGGCCGACGTTGGGATCGGCGCCTGCGCCGAGGCCCTTGGTCAGGCGTTCGCCCAGCTGGATCTTGGTGGGCGCAGTACTCTGCCGCAACGCCTGCATGTCGGTGTTGGCGACGATGAATTCGACGCCCTGAAAGCCTTCCCGCATCATGCGATTGACGGCGTTGCTTCCGCCTCCGCCGACGCCGATCACCTTGATACGAGCGCCCGTGTGCGGCTCGTCGCCAATGGTGAGTCGAAGCGGCGCGTCAGCGCGGTACGGGTCGGTCTGGGATGGGGTCTGGTTCGGGTTCGACATCAACGGCCTCCACTACTCGTGTGCAACGTAATCGCGGGCTCCGGCTGGCTACCCGCGTGTGTCATCGATGAAAAAGAACTGTTTGAACACGCCGATCAAACTGTCGGTCAGCCGACCGAACGACGACGCCCCGGCGTGTTCGATGGCGTGCACGCGCTGCTGACGGGCGCGCAGCAGCAATCCGACTGCCGTGGCCAGCGAAGGGTTGGCCACGTGGTCTGCCAGACCGCCAACCCCGCTCGGCACGCCGCGCCTCACGGGCAGATCGAAAATCTGCTCGGCAATCTCCGGCATGCCCTCGAGGTTGGCTGCCCCGCCGGTGAGCACGATGCCCGAGTTGAGCAGGCGCTCGTAGCCGGCGCGATGGATCTCGTCCCACACCAGGTGGAACATCTCCTCCGCCCTCGGCTGCACGACCTCCGACAGGATGCGCCGGGCCATCGTCCTGGCGGGCCGCCCGCCCACGCTCGCCACCTCCATCGATTCGTCGTCGCCCACCATCGCGGACAACGCGCAGCCGCACTTCCGCTTGAGTTTCTCGGCCTCCGGAATCGGCATGCGCAGCCCGACGGCGATGTCGCTGGTGAAGTGGTCGCCGCCAATCGGCACCACGGCGGTATGCCACAGGCAGCCGCGCTCGAAGATGGCGAGGTCGCAGGTGCCGCCGCCGATATCGACGACCGCGACGCCAAGTTCCTTCTCGTCCTGGGTGAGCACGGCATCGCTGGCGGCGAGTTGCTCGAGGACCGATTCTTTGACGTTGACGCCGGCCCGATTGACGCAGGCCACGAGATTCTGCGTCGTCGTGGTTCCGCCGGTGACGATGTGGACGTTGACTTCGAGGCGCGACCCCGTCATGCCGACCGGGTCGTTGACGCCGTCCTCTTCGTCGACGACGAAATCCTGGGGCAGCACGTGCAGGATTTCGCGCCCGCTCGGCAGACTCACCGCGCGGGCCGTCTCGATCGCCCGCCGGACGTCGTCGCGCGTGATTTCGCGGTTCTTGCCGGCAACCGCCACGACGCCGCGGCTGTTGAAGCCCTTGATGTGAGTACCGGACAGCCCGAGATAGACGTTGTCGATCTCGACGCCGGCAGTCAGTTCGGCCTCCTCGATGGCCTTGCGAATCGACTCGACCGCCGCTTCGAGATTGACGACCGCGCCGCGGCGAATGCCCTGGGACTCGACCACACCCAGGCCAATGATGCCGATGTCGCGCCCTTCGAGAAATTCGCCGACGATCGCCGCCACTTTCGAGGTGCCGATGTCGAGCCCGACCAGATGCCGCTCTTTGCGTCCCACTCGTCCTCCGCCCCTAGGGCTGGTCTGGCTCGCGCGCGTCGCGCGAGGGTGGTGTGGTAACCGGAGTGCGCGAAGCCGCGGCCGCCAGATGCGCGGGGCCGACGTACACGCGCTCGCCAAAGCGAAGGTCCACGTAGTCGATGTCGGGCACCCGCTCGCGCAGCGTCGCTTGCAACTCCGTGTAGGACTGCAGCCGCTCGGCGAACAGCGTGTCGCCCAGACGAATCACCGCGGAGTCGCCGTTGAGGATCACGTGGAGGTCGTGGGCGTCGTTGGCGTCGATTTGCGAGACCCGCGCGGCCAGCGCCGGCTTGCTTCGCAGGTCGGCCATCAACCGTCCGACCGCCTGTGCCCGCTCGGGGTCGACACGGGGCCTGGGCGAACCGGCGTCGCGGATCAACCCGTCGATCATCGGAAGATCCAGGTCCGCGTAGCGCGGACCGAATTCGTCAATGGTGCCCGTCGCGTCGACCAGATGGAGTTCGTGCCCGATGCGGGCCAGGCCGAGCGGCGTGCGTTCGCGGATCTCGATCTCGACGGTGGCCGGCAGACGCCGCCGCAGGGTGGCGTCGGCAACCCAGGGTGAGGCGAGCAGCCGCGACCGCCAGCGCACCAGGTCGGTCGCCAGCACGTTGTCGCCCTTGAGGCCGTCAACCAACGCGATGATCTCCCCGGCCGACACGCGGTGGTTGCCCGTCACCGTGATGTGCTGCACCCGGAGCCATCGCAGGTCGGCAACCGCGCGCGCCGACCAGTATCCGCCTGCTCCCAGGATGATCGCCGCCACCGCGATCCGTGCCAGGCGGGCCACGGACCGTCCGCGCGGCCGGCGCCGCCGCGGCGTGTAGATCTGACTTCGAAGGAAGTGCTTGTCGGACGGGATCGTGACGGCCATCTCAGCGCCCTCCTTCCCGGCGTCGAAGCTCGGCCAGCACGCGCTCACCAAGGCTATTGATCGATCCGGCCCCGAGCATCAGGACGACGTCGCCCGGCCGAGCCACCGCCAGCACCGTTGGCACAACGGCGTCGAGCGTCTTCGAGACATGAACCGGCCGAGCCCGATGCGCGTTGATCGCCGAGGCGAGCGCCTCGACGGTCGCGCCCGGAATCGGATCTTCGCCGGCCGCGTAGATGTCGGTCAGGACGACCTCGTCGGCCTGTTGCAGCGCTGGACCGAACCGGTCCATCAGCATCGACGTCCTGGTGTAGCGATGGGGCTGGACCACCGCGATGATCCGGCGCGCCAGTGTCGCGCGAGCCGCCTCGATCACCGCGGCGATCTCGGTCGGATGGTGGCCATAGTCGTCAATCACCAGCACGCCATCGGCCTCGCCGCGCCGCTGGAACCGACGGTCCGCGCCGGTAAACGACGCGAGTGCATCGACCACGACGGCGAGCGGCACGCCCAGTTCCAGTCCAACCGATACGGCCGCCAGCCCGTTCCTCAGGTTGTGGCGTCCCGGCACCTGCAGCCGCAGGTCGCGGGGCTCGAACGCCGTCCCGGCGGCATGCCCGAGCGCGGCAAGTCCGCGAGGGCTGACGTTGACCCGGCAGATCCACTGCTCCTGATCCTGCCGCACGTCGGATCCGGTCACGTCGGCCCCGTCGGACTCGAGGCCGTAGGTCACCACGCGGCGTGTCATGCGCGGCAGCAGCGCCCGCACGTGCTCGTCGTCGGCGCACGCCACGATGGCGCCGTAGAACGGGACCTTGTTGGCGAAGTCGAGAAACGCGCCGCACAGGTCGTCGAAGTCGCGATACGCCTCGAGGTGTTCGTGGTCGATGTTAGTGATGACGGCGACGGTCGGCGTGAGCCGAAGAAACGACCGGTCGCTTTCGTCGGCTTCGACCACCATGTACGGCCCGCTGCCCAATCTCGCGTTGCTGCCGAATGCGCTGAGCTTGCCGCCGATGACGGCCGTCGGGTCGAGGCCCGCCCGCTCGAGCACGACCGCGATCATCGAGGTCGTCGTGGTCTTGCCGTGCGCGCCCCCGACCGCGATGCCCGACCGGAGCCGCATCAGTTCGGCCAGCATCTCGGCCCGCGCAATCACCGGAATGGTCCGTCGACGCGCCTCGGCAACTTCGGGATTGTCCGGACGGACCGCCGACGACACGACGACGACATCGGCCTCGCCCACGTGCGCGGCGGCATGCCCGAGTTCGACCCGCGCGCCCAGCGACCGCAGGCGCCCGGTGACGTCGCTCGATTTCTGGTCGGATCCCGACACCGCGTAGCCGAGGTTGACCAGCAACTCGGCAATGCCACTCATGCCGATGCCGCCAATCCCGACGAAATGCACGCGCCTGGTCCGCCCCAACATCGTCACGTCCTATCCTTCGACCGACGCTTGTTGGGAAATGTTCAAGAGCATACCCATGCCCGCCAGGCTGACGATCAGTGACGAGCCCCCGGCGCTGACAAACGGCAGCGGAATCCCCTTGGTCGGCATCATGCCGAGCACCACGCTGATGTTGACAAAGGCCTGGACCGCAATCATCGCGGTGAGGCCAATCGCCAGCAGCGACCCGAAGGCGTCGGGCGCCCGCGAGGCGACGCGCAAGCCGCGCCACGTGACAATCGCGAAGCACGCCAGCATCAGCGACGCGCCGATCAGGCCGAGTTCTTCGGCCGTGACCGCGTAGATGAAGTCGGTGTGGGGATACGGCAGGTAGAACATTTTCTGGATGCTTTCGCCCAGACCCCGCCCGGTCACCCCGCCCGTGCCGACGGCAATCAGCGACTGCAGGATCTGGAACCCGTCGCCGCGGGGATCCTGCTCGGGGTGGAGGAAGATCAGGAATCGCCTGACGCGATACGGCTCCCAGAGGGCCACGCCGACCAGCAGCGGAGCCAGGCCGAGTCCGATGAGCGCCAGGTACCGGATGGGGATGCCCGCCGCAAAGACCATCATCACCACGACCGCCAGCACCGCGACCGCGCTGCCGAAATCCGGCTCGAACAGGATGAGCGCCACCACGACGGCCAGCGCAACCGCGATCGGCCCGAGTGCGTAGCGCAGTTCCCTGATCCGATCCATCCGCTGCTCGAGCACCGCCGCGGCAAACATGACCATCGCGATCTTGGCGAGCTCGGACGGCTGAATGCCGACGCCAGCCAGCCGGAACCATCGGCGGGTCCCGTTGATTTTCGGCCCGACGATCAGCACCGCGGCCAAGGCGAGAATCGTCACGCCCAGCGTGACCCAGACCACCGTCGGCACCCGGTAGAGGTGATAGTTGAACTTCATGGTGACCGCCATCGCGGCCAACCCGAGGACTGTGAACAGGAGCTGTTTGACGAGGAACTGTCCCGACTGGCTGCTGTCTTGAGGCGTCAGCATGCTCGACGCGCTGTACACCATCACCAGGCCCGAGAAGGCCAGAACGATGGTGGTGTAGAACAGCATGCGGTCGGATTTCAGCTTTCGCGCCATGATTCCTGCTCTGCCCTAAAGTTCGCCGGCCATTCCGCCGACATCACGAGAGACCGTACGCACACGGGATTCATACCGCCGGGTGTCGGGCCGTCAGCAGTCATCAGTCAGCCACCGGGTAGGAACACCAGCTACCCGCGCCGGGGCGGCGCGGGGCCCAGCAGCCGGGTTCCAACGTCGTTGAGCCGACTGACGACTGCTCACGGCCCGACCCACACCCGCTTCTCCTCGTTCACACTCGTGCTCGCCCCACGCAGTCACGCCGCACGTGACCGGCGCCCGCACCAGAGCCGCACTCACCGTCGCGCTCGCACCGGCACCCGAACTCGCACTGGCGCCGGGACCCGAACGCGCCTCGCCCCGCACTCACACACGCACTCACACACGCACTCACACACGCACTCACACTCACACGCTGCGCAAACGCGACACCTCGTCCTTGAAGGCGCGGCCTCTCGCCGCGTAATCGGTAAACATGTCGAAACTGGCGCAGGCCGGGGCCAACAGGACGGTGCCCCCGCCAGAGGCCGCCTTCCGGGCTGCGGCGACCGCGTCGGCCATCGACGTCGCCGCGATCACGCAGATGTCTGTCCCGAGCGCGGCGAGGATGAGCGGCGTCGCCTCGCCAATGGCCACCACAATCGCGCGCCGCGCGACCAGCGAGGCGCGCAGGCTCCCGAAGTCGCCGCCCTTGAATCGGCCGCCCATCACCACGACAAGACCATCGCCGAAGGTGGCGATGGCCTGCCCCGCGGCATCGATGTTGGTCGCCTTCGAGTCGTTGACGTACCGCACGCCGTCGATCTGATCGACCCACTCCATAGCGTGTTCGAGTCCGCGGAATGCCGACACGGCGGCCGCGATGGGCGCCGGCGGCACATTCGCCAACCGGGCGATCGCCGCCGCGGCGAGCACGTCGGCCATCAGGTGCGTGCCCAGCAACTTGACGTCCGAGGTCCGCACCAGCGGGGTGTCCTGGCCGCCATCCCGTTCGACCACGTACTCGCCGGCCACGATCACGTCGGCCTCGGCGGCATCGGTGCGCAGCGAAAACTGCCGGAGGCGGGCGCGTCCGCGCCGCGCCAATTCCAGCGTCTGGGGATCGTCGGCGTTGACCACCGCCCAGTCCGCCTCGGTCTGCCGCGCGAAGATGCGGGCCTTCGCGTCGGCATATTCCTGCCGGTTCGCGTGGCGATCGAGGTGATCGGCGGTGAGGTTCAGCAGCGCCGCGATCCACGGATGGAACGTGTCGGCGGTCTCCAGCTGAAAGCTGCTGACCTCCACGACGTGAATCGAGTCGGGCGTCGACGCCCCCACCTGGCCCGACAGCGGTCGGCCGATGTTGCCGCCTACCAGCACGTGGTGCCCGGCCTGCTCGAGAATGGTGCCCGTCAACGCGGTGGTGGTCGACTTGCCCTTGGTGCCGGTCACGGCGATGACGCGCCCGCGCAGCCACCGGAACGCGAGCTCGACCTCGCCGATAATCGGGACGCCGCGTGTTCGCGCCGCCAGCAGCGCCGGTTGGGACAGCGGGACGCCGGGGCTCAGCACGACGAGGTCGGCGGCGTCGAACAGGCCAGCCGGATGCGATCCGAGCACGAGCGTCACGCCCGCCTTCGCCAGTTCGTCAGCGGAGTCGATGGCGGGACGCAGGTCGGTCAGCGTCACGCTGGCGCCGCGGTCGACCAGCAGGCGCGCGGCGGACACGCCGCTGCGGGCGCCTCCCACCACGACCACCTGTTGCCCGCGCACGCTGAACTCGCTCATCCTGATCGCCTCTGTGTTCCGGCCCACCGCCCGATTCGTCTCATGTCCGATCACGACGGCAGCCACTCGGCTTTCACCAGATCCACCACCACGTCCATCCGGGTGCCGCGCGACCCTTTCACCAGCACGAGGTCGCCTCGCCGCAGCCCGCCCGACAGCAGGCCGGCGGCATCCCGGCTCGTCAGCACCTGCGTCACCGCGTCCGGGTCGAGGCCCGCCTCGACGGCCCCGTCGGCCATGGCGCGAGCCGAGGCACCGCCCACCGTGATCAGTCGAGTCACGCCCGCCTCCGCGACGGCCCGGCCACACTCCTGGTGCCACCGGATCTGCCGATCGCCCAACTCGAGCATCTCGCCCAGCACGGCGACGCGCCGGGTAAAGCCGCGCTCCCCGGCCACCATGTCCAGCATGCGTCGAAGGGCGTGCGGGTTCGAGTTGTAGGAGTCGTCGATCACGACGATGCCGTCGCGCAGCCGTACGATCTCGCCCCGCCTGGGCGCCGGAGTCAGGCCGGCGGTCCGGGCCGCAATCACGTCGAGCGCCACCCCGAACTGCAGGGCCACTGCCGCACCGGCCAGCACATTGGCGAGGTGTCCCATGCCGAGCAGCGGCACGACGAAGTCGGCCGTTCCCATCGGCGTGGTGACGACCGCGGTGGTGCCCGCGATCCCGTGGTCCACCACGTCGGTGGCCATCACGTCGGCCGGCACGCCGATGCCGAAGGTCACGATCCGCGCGGCCGACCCCAGGACGCGCGCCATCACGAGCGGGTCTGCGGCGTTGGCGACGACGACGGTCTGGGCCGTGGCCCCTTCGAGCATCTCGGCCTTCGCGTCGGCAATCGCGTCAATCGAGCCGAAGAACTCCGCGTGGACGTCGGCCACGTTGGTCCACACCCGCACGTCGGGATCGGCCAATTTGGTCAGCAGCCGGATCTCGCCGGCGTGGCTCATGCCCATCTCGAGGACGGCGACGTCTGGGCCGTGGCGCAATTCGAGCAGCGACAACGGCAGACCGATGTGGTTGTTGAGGTTGCCTCGGGTGGCGAAGACGCGGTACCCGGTCTCGAGGTACGCCGCCGCCACGTCCTTCGTGGTGGTCTTGCCTGCGCTGCCGGTCACCGTGATCACGCGTGTCTCCGAGGCTCGGCGAATCGCGTGGGCCAGGTTCTGCAGGGCCCGCGTCGTGTCGGCCACCTGGATGAGGATGGCCGCAGCGGCGGTCGACCGCGACACCGCGGAGACGTCGGAGACGACGAACCCTCGGGCGCCGGCCGATTCGGCGGCGTCGATGAATCGATGACCGTCGAGCCGGTCGCCGACGATCGCGAAGAACAGGTCGCCGGGCCGGAGCGTGCGAGAGTCGATCGAGTACCCACCCACCACCGAGGAGGGAGAGCCAGACACGAGCACCCCGCCCATCGCGCGAGCCATCGACGCGGCCGTCAAGTCGACCCGGCTGGCGCCGACCGGCACGATCGGCGAGGGATCGAATCCTGTTGGGGTCACGTCTTCCGCTCCTCTCGACGATCGGTGAGCGCGTCGAGTGCGATCGCCACGTCGTCAAAGGGAAGCTCGCGGTCGCGCATCACCTGGGTCTTCTCGTGCCCCTTCCCGGCAATCACGATCACGTCGCCGGGACCGGCCTCCCGGATCGTTCGCACGATCGCATCGCGGCGGTCGGCGCGGCGCACCCACGCCGTGGTGGTCGGCCGCCTGCCTGGCGTCGCGGTCGCCGCCGTCAGGCGCTCCCGCTCGGCGGCCGGCGCGATCCCGCGTTCGATTTCGTCGATGATGGCCTCTGGATCCTCGGTTCGCGGATTGTCGGAGGTGAGCACCACCAGGTCGCTCAGCCGGGCCGCCACCGCGCCCATCAGCGGGCGCTTGGTGCGGTCGCGGTTTCCGCCGCAACCGAATACGGTCATCATCCGCGCCTTGGCGAGCGGCCGCACGGCCTCGAGCAGGTTCTTGAGCGCGTCGTCGGTGTGCGCGTAGTCCACGATCACTACCACGTCGTCGTGGGCCGAGCTGACCACCTGGAAACGTCCCGGCACCGCCGTCACGGCCGACAACCCCACTTCGATCGCCGCGAGCGGCAGCCCCAATCCGACACCGGTGGCCGCAGCCGCCAGCAGGTTGTAGAGGTTGAACCGCCCGGCGAGCCGCGAGTTGACCCGGAGGATGCCGGCCGGCGTCTGCGCCTCGAACTGCAGCCCCATCAGCGAGGCTGGCAGCGAGACGGGCATCACGTCGGCAGTCCGATCGACCGCGAAGGTGATGGCCGTCCGATACGACTCGGCCAGCGAGGCCACGCGGGCGTCGTCGAGGTTCAGCACGACGGGCGCCCCGGCCGGCAGCATCTCGAAGAGCCGGCGCTTGGCCGCGAAGTACGTCTCCATGTCGCGGTGATAGTCGAGGTGGTCGCGCGTGAGGTTGGTAAACACCCCGGCGGCGAAACGCGTGTCGTCAACGCGCCGCAAGGCGAGGGCGTGCGACGACACTTCCATGACACAGGCACGGCAGCCGGCCGCGACCATCTCGCGAAGCATGCGCTGCAGGTCGATCGCCTCCGGCGTGGTGCGCGACGCCTCGCGCACCTGATCGCCGACCCGGTACTGCACGGTGCCCATCAGCCCGCAGCCAAGACCGGCGGCCTCCAGGATTTCGCGGATCAGATAGCCGGTCGTGGTCTTGCCGTTGGTGCCGGTGATGCCCACCAGCGACAACTGGTGGCTCGGATGATCGAAGAACAACGACGCCAGCACGGCCATCGCAAGGCGCCCGTCGCGCACGCGCACCCACGGCGCCGACACCTGGGGTGGAGGGTCTTGATCCGAGACGACCGCAAGCGCCCCCTTGGCCACGGCCTGCGGGGCGAACGTGGCACCGTGGACATGCTCCCCGCGCACGCCCAGAAACACCGCGCCGGGCGTGACTTTCCGCGAGTCGTACTCAAGGGCTCCGACCTGGCGGCCGGCGAACGAATCGCTGCCCGCCGGGAGACCGGGATCGGTCGTGAGGCCGCGCGCGTCGAGGGCGGTGATGAGTTCGCGAAGCGTCATTGCGGCGACGACAACGGAGGGGTGATGGTGACGCGGTCGAGCCACAGCCGGCACGTCGTGCCCGGCTCGAGTGGAGTGCCTGGAGCAGGGTCCTGGTCGATCACGATGCCGTCGCCGGTCAGTCTCGACATCAGGCCGAGACGCGCGAAACGCCGAATCGCCTCGCGGGCGCCCAAGCCCCGCACGTCGGGCACGACGGGCGATCCGGTGACCACGTCGAGGCGCGATGCCCTGACGCGATTGGTGGTCGGCGTCAGCGTCGGGACCTCGACGGCCGACGACGCGCTGACGACAATCGGGGGAACGGGGTTGACGGTATGCGGCACACCCAGATGCCGCAGCGCTGCTTCCGCAATCCGCTTGAACACCGGCGCGGCGACCACACCGCCGTAGAACTCGCCGCGATGCGGAGAATCGATCACGACGATCACGGTGATGGCGGGCCGGCGAGACGGCACGAACCCGACGAACGAGGCGTGATAGTCGGTCTTGGAGTACCGCCCGCCCACGATCTTGGCGGCCGTGCCGGTCTTTCCCGCGACGGTGTAGCCGGCGACGGCGGCGGAGGTCGCTGTCCCGCGCTGGACGACCTGCTCCATGATCGCCAGCAGTTCGGCGGCGGTGTCGGGCGTGATCGTGCGCCGCAATTCGAGCGGTTTCACCTCGGTGCGCAAACCACCACGCCTCAGCGCGCGAATCACACGCGGTTGCACGAGCACGCCGCCGTTGGCGACCGACGACACGGCCGCGGCCATCTGCAGCGGCGTCACCCCGATTTCGTACCCCATCGACACCGACGCCAGCGTGCTGTCGTTCCACCGGCCGGGATCCGACACGATGCCCGCGGTTTCGCCTTGCAGATCGGGACAGATGCGCGTGCCGAACCCGAAGCGCCGGACGTACCGGCCGAGGCGCTCGGCGCCGAGGCGCAAGCCGATCTTGATCGCCCCGACGTTGCTCGATTTCACGATGACGTCAGTGAAGCTGAGCACACCTGAGGCGTGCACGTCCTTGACCTCGCGCGACCCGATGTGGATGGCGCCGGCGCTGACATCGATCAGTTCGTCGGTGCGGAACGCCTGTTCTTCGATCGCCGCCGACGCGGTGACGACCTTGAAGGTGGAGCCTGGCTCGTACGGTTCCTGCACGCCCCGGTTGCGAAGATCGTCCGCCTTCGAATCGTTGTACGCGTTCGGGTTGTAGGTGGGATCGTTGGCGAGCGCCAGCACCTCGCCGGTGTGCGGATCCATCACGATGGCCGTCCCGCCGGCGGCGCGATGGTACGTGACGGCGTCGTGCAGCTCCCGCTCGACAATGTGCTGCAACACGCGGTCGATGGTCAGTTCGACGGTCGCCCCGTCGGTCGGCGCGCGCTTGACCCGCTTGGTGAACACGTTGCGGTTGACGTCGACCTCGACCAGCACGGCCCCTTTGTGGCCGCTGATCTTCGAGTCGTAAGCCGCTTCGATGCCGCCCAGACCCGTGCCCTCGCCTCCGACGTACCCGATGACGTGCGCAGCCAGTTCGCGGTTCGGGTAGTAGCGCCGCTGCTCGGTCATCAGGCTGATGCCGGGCAGCTTGAGCGCCGCCACGCGCGCCGCCTCGTCTGGCGGAATCCGCCGCCGGAGATACACGAAGGCACGCGTTTGCCGCAGGCGCTTGGCGTAGAGGCTCTGTTCGTCGGGGGCACATCCGCCAATCGCCTGGCAGATCCGGCCGAGCGTGGCATCGGGGTCCTGCACTTCTTTCGGCACCGCGCAGATCGATTCGGCGTCCACACTGAGCGCCAGGGTCTGGCCGTTGCGATCGACGATGTCGCCGCGCCGGGCCGGCACCTCGACGGTGTGCTTCTGCTGCTGGTCGGCCCTCGCCACGAAATCGTCGTGCCGGTAGACCTGAAGCCAGACCAGGCGCGCCTCGATCGCCACCACCCACAGGGCGAAGAACACCGCCGCGCACAGCACGCGGGTACGGATGGTCGACTGCCAGCCGCGATGTGTCGGATCGCTCATGTGCCCTCCATCCGGGCCCCAACCTCAACGTGCCCCGCGCCAGCTCTCACCGACGCGCCACCAACCCCTTCGCGGGCGCCGGAGACGGCGTCACCCGCTCGATGACGATGGCATCCCCGTTGGCCGGGGCCACCAGATTCAAGGCCGGCGCCAGCTGCTCAATCCGCTTGAGCGACCGCAGCGACTCGAGTTCGACGCGCAGGTGGTAGTTCGCCACCTCTTCGGCCGTCCGTGCCTTCTGCAGTTTCTCGACGTCGTAGCCGAGCTGCCGGACCGCCGCCTGCTGCCAGAGCGTCACCAGCACCGCGACCACCAGCACCGCGACCGCCAGCACGGTCAACCACATCTCCCGGTGGCGCGCCCGATCGATTTCTCGAACGGGCCGATTGAGAATGTCCTTTTGAAGGGCAAACCCCATCCCACTTGCGGCCTTGCTGATTTCGGCCATGCGCCGTCACCCAATCCGTTCGATGGCCCGAAGCCTCGCGCTTCTGGCGCGGGGATTCTGCCGGGTTTCTTCGTCGCCAGGGACCACGGATTTCTTCGTCATCACCCGGTAGATCGGCTGCTCGAGGGCCAGTGCGCGAAACGTGTGCTTGACGGGCCGATCTTCCAGCGAATGAAACGTCACCACCGCAAACCGCCCGCCCACCCGCAACCGGCCGCACACGGCCCGAAGAAACGTGTCCAGCCCGTCGAGTTCGGCGTTCACCCAAATCCGGACAGCCTGAAACGTCCGCGTCGCCGGGTCGATTCGTCCGCGTCGCGCGACCACGCGACGCACAATCGCGGCCAACTGACCGGTGGTCTGCAGCGGCGCCACCCGACGCGCCGCCACGATGGCACGGGCAATCGCCCTCGACCGACGCTCCTCTCCAAACTCGAAGATCACGTCGGCCAGCTCCGTCTCACTCGCCTGCATCAGCCGCTGGGCCGCGGTCGCCCCGCCGCTGCGATCCATGCGCATGTCGAGCGGTTCGTCTCGCTGAAAACTGAATCCCCGGCCAGGCTCCTCCAGCTGCATCGACGACAGGCCGAGATCGGCCAGCGCGCCGTCGACGCCCTCGATTCCCCGCTCGTCGAGCAGCCTCGGCAACTCGCGGTAGTCGGCGTGCACCAACTCCACCCCGGTCCGCCACTCGCCCAACGCACCGGCCGCCAGATCCAACGCCTGCGCGTCCCGGTCGATCCCCAGCACCCGTGTGGCCCCCGATTCCATCAGCGCCCGCGTGTGCCCGCCGAGCCCCACGGTGCAATCGACGAACAGCCCGCCCCGCGAAGGATCCAGCGCCGCCAGAACCTCCGCAGTCATCACCGGCACGTGTACGGCCATCGACCGGCTCCCGGGGCGCGCTAAATGCCGAACTGCGCCAGCGCGCGCGCATCGTCATCGGTAAACGGATCGCCGGCCAACTGGGTCACGAAGCGCTCGTGGTTCCAGACCTCGAGATGGTCGTACTGCCCGAACACGTCAACCTCTCCCGTCATGGCGGCCCCGTCTCGCAGCCGCGGATGAATCAAGACGCGTCCCTGGTTGTCGAGTTCGGCGGTCTGACCGTAATAATTGACGCGGCTGAAGAACCGGAGGCGCGAGGGATGCGTCGAGGGAATCTGCGCGAGCTTGCGTTCGATCTCGATCCAGACGGGCATGGGGTAGATGCGGACAGACTCCCCCGTCAGGCTCGTGACGAAAAGGTCACGACCGTACTGGGCTTCGAGAACGCTTCGAAACCCGGTGGGGATTTTGAGCCTGGCCTTGTCATCGATCCTGGCCGGCGCGTTCCCTCTGAAGACGGCAATCTGGTCCACTTTGCTCCACCTCAGACCACCCCGGATATTAGAGGACGGCCTGGGGCTTGTCAACGCCAAAATCCTGTCCCAGCAGCAGTTACGGAGTTGTGCTTACGTATTTTGTTCGCCTTTTGGGCGTCTGTTCGGCTGCTGACGGGCAGGCATGGTAGGATTTCCAATTCGGGTTCTCAGGGCAATTCCGTCCCGGCCGACCCGATCACCATCCACCATGCTTCGTACCGCACTGATTGGCTATCCGCAGGTCGGGAAATCGGCCCTGTTTCAATTGATGACCGCCGCCCGCGACGGGGGGCGTCCATCGCACGGCAAAGCCGAGGTGACCATCGGCGTGGCGCGCGTGCCGGATCCCCGGCTCGACGTGCTCACCGCGATGTTCAATCCGCGCAAGCGGGTGCCGGCTACCGTCGAGTTCGCCGATATCCCCGGACGCGCCTCCGGCACGGGCGCCGAAGCCCTGCTCGACGTGGTCGCGTATCGCAACGCCGATGCGCTGGTGCACGTGCTGCGCGCGTTCGTCGATCCGGCCATCGCGCATGCCTCAGGCTCGATCGATCCACGGCGCGACGCACGAACCATGGAAGACGAGCTCATCCTGGCCGATCTGGCCGTGGTCGAAAAGCGATTGGATCGGCTCGCCAAAGATCTCAAGAAGGGCCGCACCCCCGAACTGGAACGCGAACAGGACATCCTGGCGCGGTGCCGGATTCAGCTCGAGTCGGGCGCGCCGCTGCGCGCGATGGGCCTTGGCGATGACGACCGGCGCCGGCTCCGCGGCTTCCAATTCCTCTCGGCCAAACCGCTGCTGCTCGTGGTCAACGTCGACGAGGCCGACCTGATGGGCGATCATGGAGCCTCGGCGGCACTTGACGGGGTGGTGGCGCGATACGATCTGGGCTCGGTCGCATCGGGCGCGGCAACGGGCCTGGTCGCCATTTGCGCGAAGATCGAACTCGAAATCGCGCAACTGGAACCGGGCGACGCGGCGGCCTTTCTGGCCGACCTCGGGCTCAAGGAATCCGGACTCGACCGCGTCATTCGCGCCAGCTACGACCTGCTGGGCTACATTTCGTTCTTCACGGTCGGCGAAGACGAGTGCCGCGCGTGGTCGATTCCGCAGAACCTCTCGGCCCAGGCCGCCGCCGGAGAGATCCACACGGATCTGTCGCGAGGGTTCATTCGGGCGGAGGTCGTCGCCTACGAGAGACTCACCTCACGCCAGACGATGCAGGCGTGCCGCGAGCACGGCGAGGTCCGGCTCGAAGGCAAAGAGTACGTCGTCGTGGATGGCGACATCATGAATATTCGTTTCGCGACGTGATGCCCTGATCGACACCGATGGCCATCCGCACTGTCCTGGTCTGTGAAGCGCAGGTCCCGCTGATTCGAGGCGGCGCGGAGAGCCACGTGCGGCAACTGGTGGCCCAGCTCGAGACGCGCGGCTATCAGGTCGGCCTGGTCTCGGTGCCGTTCAAGTGGTATCCCAAACAGGAAATTCTGGCGCACGCGGCGGCGTGGCGGCTGCTCGACCTGACCGAGAGCAATGGCGTCCCGATCGACGCGGTGATTGCGACAAAGTTCCCGTCGTACTTCGTGCGGCACCCGAACAAGTCGGCCTGGCTCATCCACCAGTATCGGGCGGCGTACGAGTTGTGCGGCACGCCCTACAGCGACTTCGCCCACGTGGACCTCGACGTCGGGCTGCGGCAAACGCTGATCGACCTCGACACCCGGATGCTCGGCGAGTGCCGGCGCCTCTACACGAATGCGCAGAACACCGCCAATCGCGTCGCAAAGTACAACGGCCTTCGCGCCGAACCGCTGTATCATCCACCCAGACTGGCCGCGCGGATCGCGCCCGGCCCCTACGGCCCCTACATCCTGCTGGTGGGGCGGCTGGAGACCGTCAAGCGCGCCGATCTGGGCATTCGCGCGATCGCCGCGACACCTGCGCCCACGCGCCTGGTGATCGCAGGCACCGGCACCCAGGACGAGGCGCTCCGCCGGCTGGCCGCCAAACTGGGCGTGGCCGACCGCGTCGAGTTTGCCGGAGCGGTGGACGACGACGATCTGCTCCGGCTGTATGCGGGTGCGCTGGCTGTGTTGTACGCGCCGTTCGACGAGGATTTCGGGTACGTGACGCTCGAGGCGTTTCTCGCGCACAAACCCGTCATCACGGCGAACGATTCGGGGGGCACGCTCGAATTCGTCGATCACGGGGTCAACGGCTACGTCTGCGATCCGGAGCCCGAGGCGATCGCGGACGCGTTCTCGCGGCTGGCGCACGACGTGGCGAACGCCAAGGCGATGGGTGATGCCGGATACGAACGCGCGCGGCTCGTCACGTGGGACGGCGTCGTCGAGAAGTTGTTGGGTGAGTAGCGCGATGAAGTTAATCATCCAGATACCGTGCCTCAACGAGGCCGAGACGCTCCCCGAGACGCTCCGCGACATTCCGCGGTCGATTCCCGGCGTCGATCGGGTCGAGATTCTGGTGGTCGACGACGGATCGCGCGACGGCACGTCCGAGGTGGCCCGTCGGCACGGTGTCGAGCATGTCGTCCGGTTTTCGCGCCGGCGCGGTCTGGCGTCGGCCTTCAATGCGGGGCTGGACGCCTCCCTCAAACTGGGCGCCGACATCATCGTCAATACCGACGGCGACAACCAGTATGTGGGCCAGGAGATCCCGAGGCTGATCGCGCCGCTGCTGGCCGGAGAGGCCGACGTGGTGATCGGCGATCGCAACGTGCAGGATCTCGACACGATGTCGCCGATGAAGAAACTCCTGCAGCGGCTCGGCAGTTGGGTGGTGCGCCAGGTGTCAGACACCGAGGTGCCCGACACGACGAGCGGGTTCCGGGCCTACACGCGCGAAGCGGCTCTGCGGCTGACGATCGTGTCGGACTTCAGCTACACGCTCGAATCGATCATCCAGGCTGGCAAGAAGCGCATCGCGATTGCGCACGTGCCCATCCGGACGAACCCGCGCACCCGCAAGTCGCGTCTGTTTTCCAGTGTCTGGACGTACGTGAAAGCGTCGTCGGCCACCATCGTGCGCATCTACGCGATGTACGAACCGCTCAAGGTCTTCGGACTGATCGGCCTGATGGTGTTTCTGTCGGGCATCGCGATCACGGGGCGCTTCCTCTATTACTTTCTCGCCGGCGCCGGCCAGGGACACGTCCAGTCGCTGATTGTGTCGGCGGTGCTGATGATCGTCGGTTTCCAGATTGCCCTGATCGGCCTGGTGGCCGACGTCATCTCGGGCAACCGGAAACTGCTCGAAGACCTGCTGTATCGCGTCAGGCGGATGGAACTGGTCGCCACCACCGACCAGGCGCGGCCAGGCTCGCGCGCCGACGACGCTGCGCCAAGCGACGTGCGGGGTGATCCGCGTGGCTGAACTCTCGTCGACCTCGATCGTGGTTCCGGCCTTCAACGAAGAAGACGCCATCGGCCCGCTGGTCGAGCGGCTTCGGGCCGCCGGCGCGTGGCACGAGATCCTGGTGATCGACGACGGGTCGACCGATGCCACGGCCGCGCGGGCGCTGGCGGCGGGCGCCACCCTCGTCCGTCATCCGTACAACAAGGGAAACGGCGCCGCGGTCAAGTCGGGCATCCGCCACGCCACCGGCGAGTTCATCCTCATCATTGACGGCGACGGTCAGCACCGAACCGGGGACGCGGCGAGACTGGTGGCGCGGCTCGGCGAGTACGATCTGGTGATCGGCGCCCGCTCGATGAGCACGCAGGCGACCCGGGTCCGGCTGATGGGCAACAGCGCGCTCAACTGGCTGGCCAGCTACATGACCGACCGCCGGGTACCGGACTTGACGTCGGGCTTCCGCGGCGCGCGGGCCGCGTGCCTGCGCGAGTTCATCCACCTGCTGCCCAACGGGTTCTCGACGCCCACCACGACGACCCTGGCGTTCATCAAGGCGGGCTACAACGTGGCGTTCGAGCCCATCGACGCCGACGCGCGGGCGGGCCAGTCGAAGATCAGGCTCGCTCGCGACGGCGTCAAGTTCCTCTTGATCGTCCTCAAAATTGTCACCCTCTTCAATCCGCTCAAGGTGTTCCTGCCGATCGCCGTCGGCTCGTGCGTCGCCGGCGCGGGGTACGCGGCGTGGACGATTGCCACGCAGTCCCATATCGCGAACACGTCGGTGCTGCTCATCATGCTCGGCGTGATCGTGTTCCTCGTGGGCCTGGTCTCGGAACAGATCGCCTCGCTCAGATTCGAGCGGCGAGAGTAAGGCGCCGATCCGATGAGCACTGATCGGGACGGCCGTGCGGCGTCGGCCCTGGGCTGGGTTGCCCGACCGCTGGTGGTCTCGGCGCTGCTGACCGGGCTGGTGCTGCGGCTCGCCTTCGGACTCGGCTACTGGGTGGACAAGCCGCTGACGCACGACGAACACGAGTACCTGCTGCTGGCCGAGAACATCGCCGCGGGCCGCGGATTTCAGTACCTGCTGCCGGACGGGGCGGCCGCCCCGGGCGAACATTTCGGCCGCGCGCCGCTGTACCCGTTGTGGCTGGCCGGCGTGATGCGGCTGACCGGCGAGGGTCTCGGGGCCGCCGGGTCGGCACCCGATGGCACGCGCGCGCCATCCCCGGCACTGGTCTGGGCGATCAAGATCACGCAGGCCGGTCTCGGGGTTCTGATTGTGGGGCTCATGGCCTGGCTCGCCCAACGTGCGGCAGGCCCCGCCGCCGCGGCCATCGGCGCGTGGCTTGCGGCACTCTACCCGCCGTTGATCTGGACGCCGGCGTACGTCTTGAGCGAAACGCTTTACAGTGCGCTGGCGCTCGGGTGTGTCGTGCTCATTGAGAACGGTGTGCGGACCGGGACGCCGATGCCGCGATCGGGTCGGGTCGCCCTCGGTCGGCCCGACGCGTGGCGGATCACCGCCGCGGGTGTGCTCGCCGGTCTGGCCGTGCTCACGCGTCCGGCCATGCTCTTCTTTGTCGGGCTCGCCGTGCCATGGATGTGGCGGCGACGCGGCGTGCCGGCCGCCGGCCTGCTCCTGCTGTCGACGCTGCTGGTGGTCGCCCCGTGGACGGTCCGCAACCTCGGCGAGTACGGCCGGTTCGTGCTGGTCGCGTCCGAAGGCGGCATCACGTTCTGGACCGGCAACCATCCACTCGCCACCGGCGAAGGCGACATGGCAGCCAACGTCGCCATCAAGCGCGCCAACGTCGCGTTTCGCGCCGCGCATCCCGGGTTGAGCCCCGAGCAGCTCGAGCCCCTGTATTACCAGGACGCGATCGGCTGGATCGTGGCGCACCCGTTTCGGTTCGCGCAGTTGCTGGCGCAGAAGGCGTTCTACACCGTGGTGCCAGTCGGCCCGTCGTACCAGTTGCACTCGCCACGCTACTTCTGGGCGTCGGTGCTGGCGTACCTCGCGGTGCTGCCGTTCGGCGTGCTGGGACTGATCCGCCGCGCCGCGCCGCAGCCCCTGCTGGTGCTGGCCTCGGCATCGGTGCTGGTCTGCCTGGTCTTTTTTCCTCAGGAGCGTTTCCGAATCCCGGTGATCGACCCGACGCTCCTGGTCTGCGCGGCGAGCTGGGGTGCCGCCCGCATGGGACACGCGGCATGAACGTTCTGGTGATCATCCCGACGTACAACGAGCGGGAGAACCTGCCCGCGCTGGCGCGGCAGATCCTCGATGCGTTTCCGTACCGCGTGCTGGTGGTCGACGATCACTCCCCGGATGGCACCGGCGATCTGGCCGACCAGCTCGCCGGTGAGTACCCGGGCCGGCTCGACGTGCTCCACCGCACCGGTGAGCGCGGGCTGGGACGGTCGTACGTGGACGGCTTTCGCTGGGCGCTGGCGACCGATGCCGATCTGATCTGCCAGATGGACGCCGACTTCTCCCACGACCCGCGATACCTGCCCGATCTGGTGAACGCGGCCGACACCTACGATCTGGTGCAGGGGTCGCGCTACCTCAACGGGGTGAGCGTGGTGAACTGGCCTCTGCGCCGGATCATCTTGAGCGTGTTCGCCAATTGGTACGTCCGCACGATCACCGGCTTGACGGTCCACGACGTCACCGGCGGCTACCGCTGCTGGCGCCGCGAGGCGCTGCAGCGACTGCGGCCCGAGCGCATCCTCTCGCGCCGGTACGCCTTCATGGTCGAGTCGGTGTTCGAAGCCGCGCGCCTCGGCCTGCGCATCGGCGAATCGCCCATCATCTTCGTCGAGCGGCGCGTGGGCGCCTCGAAGATGTCGGGCGCGGTGCTCGCCGAATCGATGGTCTTCCCGTGGCGCCTGGTGTGGCGCAACCGCGGCCGCATCCGCGCGCCCCGGGAGGCCGGCCGCTCGTGACCGCCCGCCACGTGGTCGTGATGGTGACGACGTCGTACCCGCGGTTTGCGGGCGACACGATCGGGACCTTCATGGAACCGATTGCCAAGGGCGTCGCGGCACGCGGGCACCAGGTCCACGTGGTCCTGCCGTGGCACCCGCGTCTGGCGCGACCGCCACTCGAGGACGGCATTCACTTTCATCCCGTTCGCTACGCGCCCCACCCGTCTGTGAATGTCTTCGGGTACGCCGAGTCGCTGCGCGCCGACGTGCACCTGCGACTCGCAGCCTTCGTCGCGGCCCCGCTGGCGTTGCAGGCGCTGGTTCGCGCCACCCGCCGGGTCGCCGCCGAGGTGAGGGCCACGCTTCTGCACGGACACTGGCTGATTCCCGGAGGCGCCATCGTCTCTGCCGCCGGCACGGCGCTGCCGATGGTCGCCAGCCTGCACGGATCGGACGTGTACGTGGCCGAACGCCACGCGATCGCGCGCCTCGGTGCCCGCTTCGCGCTCGGGCGTGTCGACTGGATCACCGCGTGCAGCGACGATCTGCGCGACCGCGCGATTGCGCTCGGGGCGGCTTCCGATCGCATCGACACGATCCCGTACGGCGTCGACGTCGAACAGTTTCGGCCCGACCCGGACGCCCGGGCCGCATGCCGCCGAGCGCTGGGCATCGGCCCGTCAGACGTGATGGTGTTTACCGCCGGCCGGTTCGTGCGCAAGAAGGGATTCGAGTACCTCATCGATGCGGTGGGCCGGCTCGCCACGCGATGTCCGGCCATCCACCTGGTGATCGCAGGCGGCGGAGATCTGGAAGACGAACTGCGATTCCGGGTTCGCGATCGCGGCCTCGACGGACGGGTGCGGTTTGTCGGCGTGCTCTCGCAGCCCGACGTGGCCAGGCATCTTGCGGCGGCCGACATCGCCGCAATGCCATCGGTGCACGACGAGGCGGGCAACGTGGACGGGCTGCCCAATACGGTGATGGAGGCCCTGGCGTCGGGCACGCCGCTGGTCGCCACAACCGCGGGCGGCATCCCGTCGGTCGTCGCCGATCAGCGCAACGGACTCCTGGTGCCGGAGCGCGACGTGCCGGCCCTCGAGGCCGCGATCGAACGGCTGGCGACCCAGCCGGACGTGCGCGCGGCCCTCGGCGCCGCGGCCAGAGCCGAGGCGGTCGCGTCCCGAACCTGGGATCGGGTCGCCGAACGGATGGAACAGGTGTACGATCGAGCGTCTTGTCGGCGCGAAATGCGCCGTGGTACCGTACGGAATTCTTGATGGACGCACCTCCACACGCGCCGGGGCTGAGCATCTTCTTCCCGGCCTACAACGATAGCGGCACGATCGCCAGCATGGTCATCGGCGCCATGGCGTCGGCACGCGCCCTCACGCCCGATTTCGAGGTGCTCGTCATCAACGACGGCAGCCACGATTCCACCCCGCAGATCGCCGACGAACTGGCGCGCCTGTATCCCGAGGTGCGGGTGGTCCACCACCCGGGCAATCGCGGATACGGCGGCGCCCTGCAGAGCGGGTTCGCCAACGCCACCAAGGAATACATTTTCTATACCGACGGCGACGCGCAGTACGACCCTTCTGAACTGGCGGTGCTCTGGGCCAGACTCGGCCCCGGCGTGGATCTGGTCAACGGCTACAAGATCAGCCGCTCCGATCCGCTGCACCGCATCATCATCGGCCGCATCTATCACCACACCGTCAAGGTGCTGTTCGGGCTGAAAGTTCGGGACGTCGACTGTGATTTCAGGCTGATGCGCCGGGCCATCTTCGAGACGGTCCGCCTCGAAAAGACCAGCGGCGTCATCTGCCTGGAGATGATGAAGAAGATCCAGGACGCCGGCTTCGCCATCGTCGAAGCGCCGGTGCACCACTACCACCGGGCGTACGGCAAGTCGCAGTTCTTCAACTTCAGGCGCATCGTCAAGACGGCCATCGACGTGTTCAAACTCTGGTGGGCGCTGGTGATCCGGCGTGAACACCTGTCGGACAGCCGACGCGGAGTACCGGGGTCATGACGCTGGACGAGACGTTCTACCGCAATCGATCCGTGATGATCACCGGCGGGCTCGGGTTCATCGGCAGCAACCTGGCGCACCGGTTGGCCGATCTGGGCGCCGACGTCCTGCTCGTGGACTCGCTGATCCCCGACTACGGCGGCAATCTCTACAACATCGAGGACATCAAGGACCGCGTGCGGGTCAACATCGCCGACGTCCGGCAGCAGAGCACGATGAACTACCTCGTGCGTCACGTGGACGTGATCTTCAATCTGGCCGGACAGGTCAGCCACATCGACAGCATGCGCGACCCGTACACCGACCTGGAAATCAACTGCCGCAGCCAGTTGTCGTTGCTCGAGGCCTGCCGCCGAAACAACCCGCACGCCAAAGTCGTGTATGCGGGCACACGGCAGGTGTACGGCAAGCCGGATTCGCTGCCGGTCACCGAACGGCATCTGGTGAGGCCGACCGACGTCAACGGCATCAACAAAGTGGCGGGCGAGTACTATCACCTCGTCTACAACAATGTCTTCGGGGTGCGCGCCTGCTCACTGCGCCTCACCAACGTGTACGGGCCGCGCCAGCTCGTCAAGCACAACCGGCAGGGATTCATCGGCTGGTTCATCCGGCTGGTGGTCGAGGACGGCGAGATCGAGATCTACGGGGATGGATCGCAACTGCGCGATTTCGTGTTCGTCGACGACGCCGCCGACGCGTTTCTGGCGGCCGGCGCCTCGGATGCGTGCAACGGCGAGGTCTTCAATGTCGGCGGCCTCGAGCCAACGAGCCATCGGGATCTGGTTCGGCTGCTGATCGAGGTCGCCGGATCGGGCCGCGTGCGCCACGTGGAATGGCCCGCCGAAAAGAAGGCGATCGACATCGGCAGTTTCTATGCGGACTCGAGCCGGTTTACCGCGGCGACCCTCTGGCAGCCGCACGTCGGGCTGCGCGAGGGCCTGAGCCGGACCGTGGCGTTCTACCGGGCGCATCTGGCCAGGTACCTGGAGCCGGCGCCCCCGGCATCGGAGTCTGCATGACGCCGCCGCGCGTGCGCTTCATGCACCTCGCGCCGGGCGAGGAAGCCGCGGCGGTTGACGCCGCCATCCGCCGCGTCATCGACCGCGGATGGTACGTGCTCGGCCCCGAAGTGGACGCGTTCGAAGCGTCGTTTGCCGGCGCGTGCCAGGCCTCACACGCCATCGGCGTGGGAACCGGCACCGACGCGATCGCCATCATCCTGCGCGGCCTGGGCATCGGCGCGGGCGACGAGGTCATCACCACACCGCTGTCGGCGGCTTACACGGCGCTGGCGTGCATGATGGTGGGCGCGCGTCCCGTGTTCGCGGATCTCGATCCCGCGCGGCTGACGCTGGACCCGTCGGCGGTCGAGGCGCAGATCACGCCGCGCACCAAGGCCATCCTGCCGGTGCATCTGTACGGGCAGCCTGCCGACATGCCCGCGATCATGGACATCGCCTCCCGGCATCACCTCGCCGTGGTCGAGGATTGCTGTCAGGCGCACCTGGCGACGTGCGGGGGCCGGCCGGTCGGAAGCTTCGGCGTCGCCGCCGCCTACAGTTTCTATCCCACCAAGAATCTCGGCGCCCTGGGCGATGGTGGCGCGATTACCACCAGCGATGCCGCGCTGGCCGACAGATGTAAACGGCTCCGCAATGGCGGGCAGACCGATCGGTACCATCACGCCGAAATGGGTGTGAACAGCCGGCTCGACGAGATACAGGCCGCCATCCTGTCTGCGCGGCTGCCCTACCTGAAGGGATGGACCGATGCGCGGCGACGCGTCGCGACCATCTATCGGCGCCTCCTCTCCGGCACAGCGGTCGAGGTGCCGCCGGAACGCGATCCCGGACACGTGTACCACTTGTTCCCGGTGCTGTCAGACGATCGCGATCGGCTGCACGCACGGCTGCGTGAATCGGGCATCGAGACGCTCATCCACTACCCCGTGCCGATTCCGAGACAGCCGGCGCTCGCCTCGCAGCAGCCGGCGCAGTGCCCGATTGCGGACCGCGTCTGTGCGCGCATCGTGTCGGTGCCGCTCTATCCGGGAATCCCGACATCGGAGGTCGAACTGGTGGCAGACGCCGTTGCCCGGTTCACTCCCTGACATCATGCTGCTGGCCATCGCCGGGGTCTTCGTCCTCATCTACCTGCCGGGCGCGTGCATCTTTGGGTTGCCCCTCGGCGGCCGAAAGCAACGGGCGGCGCTCGAGGCCGACGAACGCGCCTTCTGGGCGATCATCATCAGCGTGACGCTCTCGACGCTGGTCGCGCTGGCCTTGATCGCGGCGGGGGTCTACACGTTGGGTCGCCTGATCGCGGCCGACCTCGCCATCGCGGGGGCGGCGGCTGTCACGATTCTGATCCACCGCCGACACGCGCCGGCCGATCCGCCCGCAGCCAAACCGACCTACGCGGCGCTGCTGCCCGTGGTGCTCGTCCTGCTGGGGCTCTTCCTGTTCTTCCCGTCGGCCGAGTATCTGATGGGCGGCAAGGACCCCGGCACCTATGTCAACGAAGGCATCCAGATCGCCAAGCACGGCGGGGTGACGATCCCCGACTCCACGCTGGCGTTGCTGCCGGCCGAGAGCCGCAGTCTGTTTGTGTCCCCCGATAGCGAACACATCAACGAGGGCACCACCTTCATGGGGTTCTTCGTCCTCGACATCAGCCGGGGCACCGTGATCGGTCAGTTCCCGCACGGATATCCGGCGTGGATCGCGATCGGCTACGGCCTGGCTGGCATCACCGGCGCGCTGTCGGCGGTGGGGTTCTGGGGGCTGCTTGGCCTGCTGTCGGTGTATTTCGCCGCGGCCCGCCTGGTCGGCCGGTTGCCGGCCTTCGTCGGTGCCGCGCTGCTCGCCATCAACGTCGCCACCGTCTGGTTCGCGCGGTACCCGAACTCCGAACTGATGCAGCAAGCCCTGCTGTTTGCCAGTCTGCTCGCTCTGGCACGCGCGGTCGGCCGCGACGAGATCGGCGGCGACAGTCTCTTCGGGTTCGTCGCCGGCGCACTGCTCGGCGTCCAGTTGTTCGATCGCATCGACACTCTTCTGTTGATGGCGGCGGTGGGAGGGGGCATCCTTCTGCTGGTGGCCGACGGCAAGCGCCCGCGGTGGTGGTTCTGGCTGCCGCTCGCCGGGCTGACCGGCCTGGCCGGCGCGTACTACGCCGGACCGATGAAGTATTACGCGTCGACGCCGCTCGCCCCGCTTCATGGTCCGGCGGGGATCCTCGGAGGGGCGGCCGCCTTCGTGGTCGCGGGTGTCGGCATCCACCTCGCCGCGCGCCGATGGCCAACCCCGACCCAGTGGTGTCGCCGGTGGCTGCCGCGCGTGCTGGCGGTCGGAATCGTCGCCGCGGCCGCCTATGGCTTCTTCTGGCGGGTGCCGTTCGAGACGGTTCGCGACTATGCCGCCAGCGTTACGCTGCATCAGGGACTCGCGGCCAACGACGCGTTCTCGATGCGGCACTACGCGTGGTACGTCGGCGCGGCCGGCCTGGCGGCGGCGGTGCTGGGACTGGCGCTGGTCACGTGGCGATCGTTCTGGCGGGATCCGGTGATGCTGACGGTGGCGATCTCGCTCTCCACCTTCTTCTTCTACAAAACGCGGATCGTGCCGGAGCACTTCTGGCTGGCGCGACGCTACCTCACCGTGATTCTGCCGATCACCTGCGTGATGGCCTCCGCCGGGGCACTGGTCGGCGTGCAGACGTGGTGGGAACGGCGTGCCGCCGCCCGTCCCGGCGCGCACGTCCGGCTCTGGCCCTCGCTGGTGAGCGCAGGGGCCGGCCTCGCGTTTGTCTGCTGGCTTGGATGGCAGTTCGCCTCGGCCACCGGTGCGATTGTCGGCCACGTCGAATACGCCGGGTTGGTGGGGCAACTCGACACGCTGAGCCGTCGGTTCGGGGATCGCGATCTGGTGCTGGTCGAATCGCGCAATTCGTCGGACGCCCATGCGCTGGCGACTCCGCTCGCCTACGTCTACGGCCGGCACGTCCTGCAGGTGCTCTCGCCGCGACCGGACCGGGCGGCGTTCGATCGATTCTGCCAGTGGGCCACCGGCACCTTCGCGCACGTCTACTTTCTCGCCGACGGAGGCACCGACATCACGCCGCGCGGGATCGCGATCGCCGCGGTGGCCAGCCAGAGCTTCGAACTTCCGGAGTACGAGTCGGCGCTGAACGCCTATCCGCAGGGGATTCGGCACAAGAAATTTTCGTTGAGCCTGTTCCAGCTGTCGCGAACCGACGAGCCGATCGTCAAGACCGAGATCGACGTCGGGACGCTGGACGATGTGTGGGTGTTGCGATTCTACGCGAAGGAACGGGAGGGCGATGTCACGTTCCGCTGGGTTCGCAATATGTCGTTTGTCACGCTGATGGGCATCGATCCGGACAGCCGGCGGATCACGCTCAGCATGAGCAACGGCGGTCGGCCCGCCCGCGCGGGCGTGGCGCGGCTGCAGGCCTACCTCAACGATCACCTGCTCGGCGAGGTCGACGTGGCCGACGGTTTCCACCCATACAGTGTGCCCATCGATCCGGCCGTCGCCGCCGAAGCGGCGCAACGACCCGGAGCGTCCGTGCTGAGGCTGATGTGTACGACGTGGTCGCCCAGGCAACTGACCGGCGTCCCCGACGATCGCCAGCTTGGCGTGATGCTCGACCGGGTTCGAGTCGAGCGACTCCCGTGAGGGTCCGTGCTCAATATTGCTGACGCCCGGGAACGTCGATTCGTCGCAGCCGCCGACGCGCTGCTGCGCGCGGCTGGCAGCCTCAGCCGGCGACGCGCCCGTCCGCCGCGTAACCAGATCGAGCGCATCCTGGTCCTTCGACTCGAACGCATCGGCGACCTGATGATGTCGCTGCCCGCGCTCCACGTGTTGCGGCAGGCGGCGCCACACGCCCAGATCGATTTGGTGACCGGATCCTGGAACGAGCCCCTCGCCCGGCTCATCACGGGCGTCGACCGGGTCGAGACGCTCGACGCACGATGGCTCAGCCGCGGGGCCGGAGGCCTGGGAATGGCCGCGCTGGCCAGACGGGCGTGGCGCTGGCGGCGCCGGCACTATGATGTCGCCATCAACCTCGAGGGCGACATTCGCAGCAATCTGCTGCTGGCGCTGGCGGGATCTCGGTGGACCGCGGGCTTCGACATGGCCGGGGGGGGACCGGTGCTCGACGAGGCGGTGGCCTTCGTGGCCGCCGATCACACCACTTCCAACGCCGTCGCCCTGGTGGCCACGGCGCTGGGTGAAGCGCTGCCCTCGAGGGGGACGCGTATCGGGACGGCTCGCGAGGCCGCCGCCGCTCTTCCGCTCGCCGGGTTGCGCCTGCCGCCGGAGGCTCGCGCCAGGGCCGCGCAACTGCTGCATCTCGACGCGCACACCACGTTGCCGCTCGTCGGGATCCAGACCGGCGCGGGTCGCCTGGTGAAGCAGTGGCCATCCGACCGGTTGGCCGAGGTCGCCGCACGGCTCAGCACGGAGTGTCGCGCCACCATCGTGCTCACCGGATCCCAAGAGGATCGCGGGGCCGCCGACCTCATCACGTCGGCGCTTCCTGCATCGGCTGCCGTCATCGACCTGGTGGGAACCGACGACCTGGTGACGCTCGCCGCCGTGCTGGAGCGGCTGTCTCTGCTCATCACGCCCGACACCGGCCCCATGCACATGGCGGCCGCCCTCGGCACGCCGGTGGTCGCTATCTTCGGCCCATCGTCGCCGGATCGCTGGGGCCCGCTGGCCACACACGCCAGGATTCTGAGAGTCGAGTTGCCGTGCAGCCCGTGCAATCGCATCCGCCGTCCCCCCGATCGGTGCGTCGGACACACCCCGGACTGCCTCGCGTCGATCCGCGTCGAAGAGGTCTACGCCGCGGCTGCCGAGCTGCTGCGCGACGCCCCGGCCCGCGAGGTCGCGCCGTCGTGACAGACGACGCCCTGCTCCGCATCGAGACGGCGGAAGGCAGCCGACAGGTCCGGCTCGGCGACTACCTGTCGCTGGCGGAAATCGAACAGGCAGACCGCGACGCGATCGCCTGGATCAAGCGCGTGCGGGTGGCCGAGGTCGCCGGCCGCCCTCTGCGCGAACAGTTGACCTACCGCGGCGAGTCGCTGTGGTGGTTCGTCGAAATCTACCTGCACCGGATGCGCGTAATCGAAACGCTGCATCGCGCGGTGACCGCGACCGAGAATCTGTTTCGCACCGAGCGCCCGCGGTCGGTGACGCTGGTTGAGGGCGACCCGATCGCCCGGTCGGTGATCGAGCAGGGGGCACGCCGCCACGGCGCGGCGTGGCACGGCGCGTCGTGCGGAGCGTGGTTCCACGCGCGCCGTTTCGGATACACACTCGCCAAGGGCGCCCTCCTCCTCGTGCAGGCGCTCGTCTCGCACGTGCGAATCGGCTGCCGCCCGCCCGTGCGCCCGGCCGGCACGGTGGCCGTCGCCGCCTTCGTGCATACCGCGTTCTGGCGATCGACCGCCGATCGCGAGGCGTACGTCGGTCCGGTGCTCAGAGAACTGGTCGCGTGCGTGCCGCCGGAGCGTCTGGTGTTCGTGGGACTCGGGCCGCGCACCGTGTTCCGCGCCCGCACGATGGCCAGCCAGCTCCGCAACTGGAAGGGCACAATCCCCGACGTGCAGTCCATCGAAGCGTACGCGGGCCTTGGCGCCACGCGGGGGGCGCTCCGCTACGGCGCGTCCAGCGTGCGAGTCTGCCGGCAGCTGTGGCAAAGCGCCGATCTGCGGCGCGCCGCCGTCATCGGCGGTTACCGCTTGTGGCCGTTCATCCGCCACGAACTGGCGGGCGTGGCCTGCTTGCAACTGCCGTGGTCGGTGCGCGTGATGGACGAAATCGCGGCCGCGCTCGACCGGGTGCAGCCGCGTGTCGCGCTGACGTATGCCGAGGCCGGCGGCTGGGGCCGCGCGCTGGTTGTCGAGGCCCGGCGCCGCGGTATCCCGGTGTGCGGCATCCAGCACGGGTTCATTCACCGGCATTGGATGAACTACCTGCACGAACCCGATGAGATGGCGCCCGCATTCGGAATGCCCGGATTTCCTCGCCCGGATCTGACGCTGCTCTTCGATCGGTTCGCCATGGAACACCTCGTGACACGCGGGGCGTTTCCCTCCTCGTCGCTCGACATCATGGGCAATCCCCGGCTGGACGAACTGGCGGCGGCCGCGCGCGAACAGACCGACCAGACCAGGCTCGCGACACGCGAACACCTGGGCGTGGATTCCCGGGCTCGGGTGGTGCTGCTCGCCACGAAATACCGCGAACGGGCGCACGCGGCGCTGCTCGCGCTGTTCGAGGCCGTCCGATCGATGCCGGGTGTCCACCTCGTGGTGCGGTGCCATCCGGCGGAAACGCCCGACCCGTACCTCGCGCTGGCGCGCGGCGCTCCGACGATTTCGGTGGCGCCCAGCCACGTCGATCTGGTGTCGTCGCTCGCGGTGTCGGATCTGGTGGTGACGGTCAATTCGACGGTCGCCCTCGAAGCGATGGCGCTCGGAATTCCGGCGCTCGCCTTGAATCTGCCCAATTACCTGTCGCCCCTGGTCGAGGCGGGAGTGATGTACGGGGCCGAGGCGACCGGCCAGGTCGAGGCCGTGTTGCAAGTCGCCCTCGCCGACGATGCCTCGCGGGTGGAGTTTCGCGCACGACAACAGGCGTTCATGGCAAAATACGACATGCTGCCTTCCGGAACGGCTGCCAATCGAGCGGTCCGCGCAATCCTGACGCTCGCCGATTCAACAGGCCGGTAGTGTGACGCGCGACAGTACGGATATGGAAGAGGTCAGATTCGGACTCGTCGGATGCGGTCGCGTGTCGTCACGGCACGTTGACGCGCTGGTGCGGCACGTGCCGGGCGCGCGCCTGGTCGCGGTCTGCGACGTGGTGGCCGACCGCGCGCAACGCTACGCTGCCCAGTTCGGCATCCCGGCCTTCGCCTCGACCCTCGACATGTACCGCGCGGTAGACATCGACGTGGTCGACATCGCCACGCCCAGCGGCGATCACTATGCACGGGCCATGGAAGCGCTGGCGCACGACAAGCACGTCGTCGTCGAAAAGCCGGTTGCGCTGAGGCCGGAGCATGCGCAGGCCATGATCCGGGAGGCCGCGGCGCGAGGACGCCACCTGTGGGTCTCCCACCAGAACCGCTACAACAGGGCCCTTGCGCGCGCCAGAGAGGAAGTCGCGTCGGGACGCCTCGGCACACCGGTCCTGGGCACGGTGCGCGTTCGCTGGTCCCGCGATCAGTCGTATTACGACGCCGACAACTGGCACGGCACGTGGCTGATGGACGGCGGAGTCGCGTCCCAGCAGGCGATCCACCATCTCGACGCCCTGTTGTGGTGCATGGGCCCGGTCGAATATGTGGATGCCTCCTGCGCCACGCGACTGGTGCGGATGGAGTGCGAAGACCTGGCGGTGGCCACGCTGCGCTTCGAGAGCGGCGCGCTCGGCATCATCGAGGCCACCACCGCCACGCGGCCCCGCGACATCGAAGCCTCGCTGTCGGTGCTGGGAGAAGGCGGCGTCATCGCCCTGGGCGGCCTGGCGATGAATCGCATCGAGCACTGGGACTTTGCCGAGCCCCGCGACTACGACCAGACGGTCAAGACCGACTATTTCGAATACGTGCCCAACGCGTACGGATTCGGCCACGACACGCTCTACAACCGCGTGGTGCGATCGGTGCGCGACCAGGGCCCCGTCGAAATCCCGGGCGACGAAGGCCTGCGGTCGATCGAGTTGCTGCACGCGATCTACGCCAGCCACGAGCGCGGCGCCCGCGTGGACATGGCCCGGCGGCCGGTATCGAGCAAGCTCGGGCTTGCGTCGATCGCGCGATCGGCGGCGACGTCAACTCGTGGCGGCGCGGCCGATATTGCCGCCTGTCTGTCGAATCGCGTCGATCGGCTGAGTCGGACAGATGGCGCCGTGGCGGGCATCATCGGCGAGCAGCCGTCGCGGACGGCCAAGAGCCCGAGCATCTGGAATCACGCGATCAGGCAACTCGGCATCGACGCCTCGTTCGTGTCGTTCGACGTGGTTGCTGGCCAGTTGGCGCCTCTGGTGAAGGCGCTGCGCGCCTGGCCCCCGTACGTCGGCGGCAGCGTGGCAGTGCCCTACAAGGTGGAGATCGCGCATCACCTGGACGACCTGACGCCGGCCGCTCGACTGATCGGCGCGGTCAATGCGATCTTTCGAGATCCCCAGGGCCGCCTGATTGGCGACAACACCGACGCCGCCGGCGCGGTTGCCGCGCTGGTGTCGGGCGGCATCGGTTCGGCGCCGTTCGTGCCGTCGCTGTCCGCGCTGCGCGTGCTCCTGATTGGCGCGGGTGGCGCCGGACGCGCGGTCGCCCTGGCGCTGGCCGACGCGCTCGGCGAGGGGTCGCTCGTCGTCTCGAGCCGCTCGCCGGCGCAGGCCGACCAGGTGGCGGAGGTCGCGGGCACCCGACATCAGCGCGTCTCGTCGGTGGCGTTTCGCGACGTGCCGTCGGTGCTGGCGCAGACCGATCTGCTGGTCAACTGCACCTCGTGCGGCCAGTTGGGCGTGCGCGCCTCGGAACCAGGCCGCATCTATACGCTCGAACCGTATTCTCCGCTGGCCGACGCGTCCCCGACCGACGTCGCCGCCGCTACAGACGAGGCAGCGGGGCTCCGCGCGTGTGTGACAGCCAACCTCGACGGCATCGAGCGCAACACGCACGAATCGTTCGCCAGGCTGATGGCATTGCCGACATCGGCGCGCGTCTTCGACATCGTCTACGCGCCCGCCGAGACGGTGTTGCTCCGCCAGGCGAGGATGACAGGACATCCCACGCTCAACGGCAAGCTGATGAATCTCCAGCAGGCCGTCACCGCCATGTTCGACGTGGTGTTCAGAGACTATTTCGCCGCGCGCGGCCTGGCGACCGACGCGACGCGCGAGGCCATTCTGCGAAGCATGGCGGAAATCTGGTAATCGCGTGATGACACGATGAGTGCGCCCGTTTCCAATCCGCGCGTGGTGGCCGTGATCCCGGCTCGCGGGGGCTCGAAAGGCCTGCCCGGCAAACATCTGAAGCTGCTTGCCGGAAAGCCGCTGCTGGCTTACGCCATCGAGCCGGCGCTGCGGACCACGCTCATCAACCGGGTGATCGTCACGACCGATTCCCAGGAAATCGCCGACGCCGCGCGCGCGCTGGGCGCCGAGGCGCCGTTCCTGCGGCCAGGCGACCTGGCCGACGATGCGGCGACCACGGAGGCGGCGCTGCAGCACGCGGTGCTGTGGCTCGACGAGCACGAAGGGTACCGCGCCGACATCGTGGTGTTCTTGACGTGCACGGCGATCTTCCGCCAACAGGCCTGGCTCGAAGAAGCGGTGCGCCGGCTGATCCAACGCCCGGATCTCGACACGGTGTTTGTGGGCCTGCGCACGCACAAGAACTTCTGGCGCCGGTCCGGGACCGGGTGGGCCCGGCTGGCCTCCGACATCCCGTACGGATCGCGCCAGAACCGCGAGGCGTTGTTGCGCGAAGAAACACCGACCGCCTGCGCGACCCGCGCCGATCTGATTCGAGGAGGCCGGCGCGTCGGCCCGAACGTGGATATCATCGAGACCGACGACGACCGCGTGATGCTCGACCTGCACTCCGACTTCGACTTGTGGCTGGCCGAGCAGGTGCTGGTGGAATGGCCGAAACTCGGCCGCCCGATATAGGCAGGACTCGCATCATGAAAGACATTTCGGCAAACGACCTTCGCGACAACATCCCGCTGGTGGCCAGGCAGCACGACGGGCACAAGACCACCGTGCGTGTGGGCAACGTCGAGATCGGCGGCAAAGCGCTCGTGGTGATCGCGGGCCCGTGCGCGGTGGAAACAGAGGAGTTGACGCTCGACATCGCCAGGGCCGTCAAAGCCGCCGGGGCGACCATGTTGCGCGGCGGCGCCTTCAAGCCGCTCACGTTCCCGTACCGCCGGGGCTTCATGGTGGAGATCGGCGAGCCGGGACTGGCATTCCTGCGGCGTGCGGCCGACGCCACGGGACTGCCTGTGGTCACCGAAGTGATCGATGTCCGGCTGGTCGAAAAGATCGCGCAGTACGCCGACATGCTCCAGATCGGCGCGCGCAACATGGCCAACTTCCCGCTCCTGCAGGAAGTCGCCCGGTCCGGGAAACCCGTGCTGCTGAAGCGCCACTTCGGCGCCAGCCTGCGCGACTGGCTCGGCGCGGCCGAGTACCTCTACTACTACGGCAACACGCAGGTGGTGCTGTGCGAACGGGGCGTGGTCGCGCCCCACACCCACGAAGTGACCTCCCGCTTCATCGTCGATCTTCAGGTGGTGCCAGCCGTGCGCGAGTACTCGCACCTGCCGGTCATCGTCGATCCGAGCCATTCGACGTTCAAGCGGAGCTATGTGGCCCCGATTGCGTGCGGCGCGATCGGCGTGGGAGCCGACGGCATCATCATCGACGTGCACCGCGAACCGGAGAAAGCCGCCGTCGATCCGTTGCAGGCCTTGAGCTACGACGCGTTCGGCGATCTGATGAAGACGATCCGGGGACTGGCTCCCGTGCTGGGGCGCACGGCGTGAGCACAACGCCTGTGCCGATGAGCGGCGTGCCGTTGGACGTGATCCTCTCGGTTGACGAGTGGCGCGGCAACGGCATCGTGAGCGCCAGAGGCCTGCTCGCCAGGGTGGCCGATGTCGGGGCCACGTCGATCAAAGTGATCGCGTGCCGGCCCGATCAGTATTCGACACGCGCCGTGCACGTCACGCAGGTGTTTCCAGCAGGCGATTCGAGGATCGCCGACATCGCGGCGGGCGCACCGGGAGCGTCGGCCGCCATCCTGGCGGACATCCGGTCGATGCTCGGCCCGTTGCCTCTGGTCGTCGCGCCCTACGACATCACGTCGTGCCGCGAGGCCGCCAACAGTGGCATCGACACGTGGCAAGTCGACGAAGCCATGAACGCCAACGTCCCGATGCTGGACCTGCTGGCACGGGTGGCGCGGCGGGTGTACTTCTGCACGTGGGGCTGCACCGAGCGCGAAATCGACGCGGCGCGCACCATTCTGCACGCCACCGAGTTGGTGTTCCTTCACCGCGTGCATGCGCGTCCGCCATCGGCCCTGCTGCGCGACTGCGCGAGGATCGCGTACCTGGCTGGCCTGGGGCATCGCATCGGCTGGCAGTCGGCCCGGCCGACTCGAAGCCAGACCGTGCTGGCGCTGGCCCTCGGCGGATCGGTGGTGGAGATTGCTGCGACGGCGGGCGGTCTGGATGCCGGCGAAGCCGCCACGCGCCTGGCCGGCCAGACACGCATGCTGCGCGGTCTGGCCGAGTCGAGCCGGCAGGCGCTGCTCGGGTGTTCCCCTGGCGAACTCGACGAGATCGATCAGTTGCGCCCGGGCCTGGTCGCCGCGTGTGCGATCCCGGCCGGGACGCTGCTGACGCCAGACATGATTGCGCTGCGGGCGCCGGCTCTCGGACTGGCCGCCGAACATCTGGGCGCGACGGTCGGCCGACGAACCACGTACGACCTGCGCACCGACGATCCGATTACCTTCGGGGTGGTGTCGTGAAGGCCGGCATCGTGGTTCGCACCAAGAACGAAGAGGCCTGGATCGGACAGGTGCTTGGCGCCCTTGGCCGGCAGGTGGATGTCGACACCGACGTGGTGGTGGTGGACAACGACTCCAACGACCGCACCGTCGAGATTGCCGGGCGGTACCCGTGTCGCATCGTGTCGATCTCGGACCGGGATTTTACCCACGGCCGGGCGCTCAACCTCGGCGTGCGCGAGACCCGCTTCGATCTGGTGGCGATCCTGTCCGGCCACTGCATTCCGGCCAACGACCGCTGGCTGCTGCGCCTGTGTGCCAACTTCTCGACGCCTTCGATTGCCGGCGTCTACGGACGTCAGGAGCCGCTGCCCGACAGCACCGCGTTCGACAAGCGTGATCTGTGGACCACCTTCGGCCTCGACCGCCGCACGCAGCGACACGATCACTTCTTCCACAACGCGAACTCGATGCTCCGTCGGTCGGTCTGGGAGCAGGTCGCATTTGACGAAGACCTTCCCGGCGTCGAAGACCGGGACTGGGCGAAACGGGTGCAGGAACTCGGCTGGCAGATCGCGTACGAGCCGCACGCCAGTGTCTATCATCACCACGGCATCCACCAGGGCCGCGACGAGGGCCGAGCCGCGCGGGTGGCTCGCGTGATTGAACTGATCCAGAACCGGACCACTGGAGAATCGTTGTGAGCAGCCAACCCGGACTCCGATCGCTCGGCATCATTCCCGTGCGCGAGGCGGATGTCATCGCGGCGGGCGGGCCCATCCAGCTCGCCGGACGCCCGCTGCTGGCCTACACGATTGAGGCGGCGCGCGAGGCCACCCGGCTTTCCCGCGTCGTGGTGAGCACCGATGGACGCGCGGCGGCCGATCTGGCGCGGTCGCTTGGCGCCGACGTCCCGTTTATGCGCCCGGCCGAACTCGCCAGGCCTGGCGTCGGCATCTGGCAGGTGCTGCAACACTGCCTGAACTGGCTGCAGGACGAGCAAGGCGATCGATTCGATACCATCGTCATGCTCGAGGCCAGCCACCCGGTGAGGCCGCGCGGACTGGTGGACAGCGTGGTGGACGCGCTCACCTCGAGCCAGTTCGACAGCGTGTTGACCGCGCACGAAGAGCGTCACGCGTTCTGGATGCAGACGCCGGAGGGAGAGATTCGGCCCGTCGCGCTCGATCACGAATCGTCGAGGCAGAAGCGGCCGCCGTTGTTTCGCGAAGTCGCGGGTCTGGCGTGCGCGAGCCGGCACGGGGTGGTGGCCGCCGGACGCGGGCCGGGCCGCAACGTGGGCATCGTCCCGGTGCGATCGTGGTTCGGGCTGATCGATACGCAGGATCCGTTTGGCCTGCTGGTGGCCGAGAAGCTGATCGAAGCGGCCCGCGAACAACCCGCGCTCAGCGGCGGCCCGCTGGTGGGTCTGCCCGACGACGGGCCGCGGTAGACCGATGCCGCGTCCATCAGGCCGAGTGCGGCACGCGCGGGTGACGCCGCCGCAAACGCGAATGCGGCATCAACGCCGTCAGACAGACGACGGCCGGCGTCCAGAGAGGTTCGCGGCTGGATATCGGCGTTCGCCAGACTCATAAGAAGGACCGCGGTCGGGCCGGGTACGCCCGCCGAACCGGTTCGGTTGCGGGGAGAACACATGCGTGCATTGATTACGGGCGGGGCCGGGTTCATCGGATCACATTTGTCAGAGGCGCTGTTGCGGGACGGCCATCAGGTGGCGATTCTCGACAATTTGTCGACCGGGTCGATTGAGAACATCGCCCACCTGAAGAGCCACCCGTCCTTCAGCTACACGATCGACACCGTCGAGCACGAGCCCGTGCTGGCCGAACTGGTGGACGGATGCGACGTGGTGTTCCATCTGGCTGCGGCCGTGGGGGTCCGGCTTATCGTCGAGGAACCGGTTCGCACGATCGAGACCAATGTGCACGGCACCGAGGTCGTGCTCCAGCACGCCAACAAGAAGAAGAAGCTCGTGCTCATCGCGTCCACCTCAGAGGTGTACGGCAA
>Ga0194060_10000236_pt1 | contig 39533 bp, 41 predicted proteins | sample SepL225m_MetaG_FD_163427 | JGI IMG/M metagenome (GOLD analysis project Ga0194060, IMG submission 163427) | Anoxic zone freshwater microbial communities from boreal shield lake in IISD Experimental Lakes Area, Ontario, Canada - Sep2016-L222-5m | ecosystem: Environmental > Aquatic > Freshwater >...
GCTGGTCTGGTACAAGCGGCGAAAGCGGTTTTAGTGGAACAAGCGGAACAAGTGGCTGGTCTGGCACATCAGGCGAAAGCGGAACAAGCGGCTGGTCTGGTACAAGCGGCGAAAGCGGAACAAGTGGCTGGTCTGGTACAAGCGGAACAAGCGGAACAAGCGGCTGGTCTGGTACAAGCGGAACAAGCGGAACAAGTGGTTGGTCTGGTACAAGCGGAGAAAGCGGCTTTAGTGGAACAAGTGGTTGGTCTGGCACATCTGGCGAAAGTGGCTTTAGTGGAACAAGTGGCTGGTCTGGTACATCTGGAACAAGTGGTGTAAGTGGCTGGTCTGGTACATCTGGCGAAAGTGGCTTTAGTGGAACAAGTGGCTGGTCTGGAACAAGCGGTATATCAGGTGCAAGCACTAGTGGCTGGTCTGGCACAAGTGGCGAAAGCGGCTTTAGTGGCACAAGCGGTTGGTCTGGTACAAGCGGAACAAGCGGAACAAGTGGCTGGTCCGGCACAAGTGGCGAAAGCGGCTTTAGTGGAACAAGCGGCTGGTCTGGCACATCTGGCGAAAGTGGCTTTAGTGGAACAAGTGGCTGGTCTGGTACAAGCGGAACAAGTGGCTACAGTGGAATAAGTGGCTGGTCTGGAACAAGTGGCTGGTCTGGAACAAGTGGAACAAGTGGAACAAGTGGTTGGTCTGGTACATCTGGAACAAGTGGAACAAGTGGCTGGTCTGGTACATCTGGTGTAAGTGGTTGGTCTGGAACATCTGGAATAAGTGGCTGGTCTGGTACATCTGGAACAAGCGGTGTGAGTGGCTGGTCTGGAACAAGTGGAACAAGTGGTTGGTCTGGAACATCTGGAATAAGTGGAACAAGTGGCTGGTCTGGAACAAGTGGAACAAGTGGCTACAGTGGAATAAGTGGCTGGTCTGGAACAAGTGGCTGGTCTGGAACAAGTGGAACAAGTGGTACAAGTGGAACAAGTGGCTGGTCTGGTACTTCTGGTACATCAGGAACAAGTGGCTATAGCGGTTGGTCAGGTACTTCTGGTACATCAGGAACAAGTGGCTATAGCGGTTGGTCAGGTACTTCGGGAATAAGCGGGTATAGTGGCATAAGTGGCTTCTCTGGGTCGTCATCTGGTTTACCAATGACATTCAGCACCAACACCACTAACGGTGTAGGAATGAACAACGGCGGAGTTAGATTTAATAACGCTAATTATACATTGGTTACAACTCTATGGATAGAAGATGCTGATAATAATGGAACTACATTAGGGGCATATTTAAATACTCTTGGCGCTGGCGATACTATAGATTTCAAACAACAATCAACTGATTCAGTTTATGCACGCTATGTAATAACAACTAATACAGATAGTGGTGCCTATCATACATTTGTAGTCACATATGATGTTGCCCAAGGTGCGTTCTCAAACGGTACTCTAATAAGAATGTCACACGAACATATCGGTATAAGTGGTTGGTCTGGAACAAGCGGTACAAGTGGAACAAGTGGCTACAGTGGAATTAGTGGCTGGTCTGGTACAAGCGGCGTAAGTGGCTGGTCTGGTACAAGCGGCGTAAGTGGCTGGTCTGGTACAAGCGGCGTAAGTGGTTGGTCTGGCACAAGCGGCGTAAGTGGCTACAGTGGAACAAGTGGTTGGTCTGGAACAAGCGGCGAAAGCGGAACAAGCGGCTGGTCTGGTACAAGCGGCGAAAGCGGTTTTAGTGGAACAAGCGGAACAAGTGGCTGGTCTGGTACATCTGGAACATCTGGTACAAGTGGCTGGTCTGGTACATCTGGAACTTCAGGAACAGCAGGGCCTTCCACATTAATAAATGCAACAGCACAAGTTTCAGGCACATATTATGTTGTTGGTATAGCATCAACAGGGTCGAATCAAACAGCGAGTGCGGTAACTGCGACACCTATCAACTTTGATGCTGCAAATGGTCAACTGAATGCAGTTATATTTAATACAACATCGGACGAGACACAGAAAATTAACATATCTTTCATTAAAGATGCGTTTGGTACGATAGATAAATTGCAAGGTGTAGAATTTAATTGGAAACTTTATGGCGGCAACAAATCAGCCGGAATCATTGCTCAACAATTAGAACCTATTTTACCTCATCTTGTTTCTATCGATAAGGACGGGTTAAAAAGTGTCAACTATGCTGGCCTGACAGGGTATTTGATTGAAGCTATCAAAGAACTCGGTGCAGAAATTAAAAATTTACAGAATCGATAAACTAAAAACTATGTTTTAATCGGCATAAATATAGGGTTATTACACCCTAAGGATTTATGAAGAAGTATAGTATAGTTATTCCTACCTATAATCACTGCGATGATTTATTAAAGCCCTGTCTAAACTCGATATTAGAATATACTGATATGGAGGAGGTTGAAATAATTATATCGGCTAATGGTTGTACTGATAATACAGCAAGTTATATAATTAATTTAAATAATCCTAATATAACATTAGTTTGGACAGACGATGCAGTAGGTTATACTCGAGCCACTAATATAGGTATTAAACAATCGACAGGAGAATTTGTCATATTATTAAATAATGACACTGTTCTTATGCCACAAGTTAAAAATAGATGGTTAAATCTTCTTGCATCACCTTTTACAGATGATAAGGTCGGTATTACGGGGCCTGTGAAATTTGATTGGGATTGTGGTGGACTTAGATATGATGCAATGGCTTTCTGGTTAGTAATGATCAGACGAGAAGTATTTGAGAAGATAGGCATATTAGACGAAATATATTCTCCGGGTATGGGAGAAGACGGGGACTTCTGTATAAGAGCAACTACAGCAGGATATATATTAGTTAGTGTACCTGAAGATGTGGTAGGCCATTTCGATGTAGGTATAGAAAATCTTAATTTTCCCATATATCATGCAGGTAACGGTACTTTCGCAGACAACAACGAAGAAAAAGATGCCATCATACTACGAAATAATAAGATATTAGTAGAAAAATATGGTTGTAAAGAAAAACTAATAGATGTAACAATTATTATACCTACCTATAATCATTTCGAAGATGCATTTAAGCCGTGTATAGATGCTATTCTTAAAAATACAGATTTATCCAATAAAGAAATTATTGTTGTGGCTAATGGATGTACTGATGGTACTCGGGCATATCTAAACGAGCTGAAAGAAAAAGTTAATTATATATGGTTTAATGAACCGCAAGGAGTAATTCGAGCATATAATGCAGGAATTCAGCAAGCTCTTGGGAAATATATAGTTACAATAGATAACGACTCTATCTTATTAGGCCAACCTGTTGATCAATGGATAGACTTATTAAAAGCACCGTTTGCAGATCCTACAGTAGGCGCATCGAGCCCTTTTGCAAATGATTATGCAGGGTTGGATCTGGTATTACATGCAGGATGTACGATGTATAGGGCAGATATACTGAGACAAGTAGGGATGTTTGATGAAGTATATAATCCAGGATATTTTTCTGATTCAGATTTATCGATGAAAATATGGAGAGCCGGCTTTAAGTGTGTAGAAGTGCCAGAGTATAACCCTAATAAGAAGTATGAAAACGGAGTATATAGTATAAATTTCCCAGTTTATCATACAGGTCAAGTGCAGACAATGAATAAATTTACTGATCGAGCAATAGTCGAGAAAAATAGACGAATTTTATATGGCCGATATAGTAAAAAGAAGTATAGTATAGTTATTCCTACATATAATCATTGTGACGATTTGCTCAAACCGTGCATCGAATCAATTATCCAATATACCGATACAGATAATTTAGAAATCATTGTTGTAGCAAACGGATGCACCGATAATACCCGAGAATATATAGACAGTTTAGGTGACTTTATTAAATTAATTTGGGTAGATGAGGGCATCGGATATACAAAGGCAACAAATTTAGGAATAAAGGCTGCAACCGGCGAGTATGTAATACCGCTTAATAATGATACAGAGTTCTTAATTCAAGCAAAAAATGATTGGATAAATTTATTAGTGGCTCCTTTTTCGGATCCTAAGATGGGTTTAACGGGTGTCAAAGAAAACTACGACCCTTATGCAGATGCAAATTTCTTAATATTCTTCTGTGTAATGATACCTAGAAGGTTATTTGAAGAGATAGGCTACTTAGATGAAATTTTTAGTCCAGGATACGGAGAAGATATAGACTTTACCTTGCGGGCAGTAAAAGCAGGTTATTTGTTTAAGAGTGTTAATACAGATTTTTATCAAGATGGTAAAAGGTGTACCACTTATCCTATATGGCATAAAGATAATAAGACATTCGGCGAAATACCTGAATATGGTAATGTGATTGTTGGCAGAAATAGTAAAATTTTAGCAGAAAGGTATGGAAAGAAGATGAGAAAATATAGTGTTGTTATTCCCACATACAATCACTGTGAAGATTTGTTAAGACCTTTGATTCGTAGTATTATGCAATATACTATACCGTATAATATAGAATTTATTATTGTTGCAAATGGCTGTACAGATAATACTAAAGAATTCGTAGAAAACTTAGGTGCACCATTTAAATTAATTTGGTCGGAAGAAGCAATAGGGTACACACGAGCAACTAATTTAGGTATTAAAGCAAGTGATTCAGAATTTATTATTTTATTAAATAACGATACTGAGTTATTGCAGCAAGAAAAAAATGCATGGATAGATATATTAACAGCACCTTTTGCAGATGAAACAGTAGGCATGGTGGGTCCGTTGCAGATGCACGATAATTATTCAAATCATGATGTATTAATATTCTTCTGTGTTATGATTCGTAAGAAACTTTTCGATGAATTAGGGTTACTTGATGAAATTTATTCACCGGGTGGTGGAGAAGATATTGATTTTACAATTAAAGCTCAAAAGGCTGGGTATAAAACATTATCGACATCTACTCCTGTCTATAGTACAACAGCATCTACTAATGTTGGTGATTTTCCTATATGGCATAAAGATAATCAGACATTTAAAGATATACCGGAATATACAAAGAGTATAATTAAAGTAAATGGATTATTAAATTGTAAACGATATAACGATAATATTAAGTTAAATTTAGGTTCGGGCGGAGTAGATTATCCAGGCTTCTTATCGGTAGACTTATATGATAAGCGTGCAAATATTCCGATGGACATAATTAAATTAGATTTTAATGATAATTCTGTTTCGGAGATTATGGCATCGCATGTTTTTGAACATTTAAATCCGTATCACTCGGTAGATATATTGAAGGAATGGTTAAGAGTACTGAAACCTGGAGGTAAGTTATCTATGGAGATGCCCGATATTGAAAGATTATGTAAGAGTTTCTTAGCAGAAACAAATTATTATGGTAAGATGGGTATATTAAATGCTGTATACGGTAGTGTAAATACAACATCAGAAGGCGGCCCAGACAATATCACAAGTCCTCATTTATTCGGGTGGTGGCCAGACTCACTGCAGGGGCATTTACAAGCAGCTGGATATGTGGATATTAGTTTTCCACCCGAACAATGGCCGCATCCGCATAATAATCTTCGAGTAGAAGCTTATAAGCCTGCATCAATTATAAATAGAGAAAGTTTACGAGTTCAAGAACCGGGAAGTTATGTCGAGATTTTCGAAGAGAATAACTATGGTATAGAAGTAAGTGATGTTCGTGGTAAAACAGTTATTGATATAGGCGGAAATTTAGGAATGTTTGCATTATCGTGCATAGAAAAAGGTGCTAACCGTGTCATTACTGTAGAAGCACAACCTGTTATATTTAATTTAGGCTTATTAAATAATATAGCAGGATACCCTGCCATAGAACCGCTAAATTATGCAGTGTATGATACAGACAGAGAAATGGTTCATATACTGAATGCACATGTAGGATCTATGATAGGAGGTAGTGAAGGTGATTTAGTAGAAACAATTACTTTGGCAACTTTATTGGATAAGTGTAATATACATGATAATAATACTGTATTAAAAATGGACTGTGAAGGTTCAGAGTTTAATATTCTATTAACGAGCAGTGCAGAATTATTAAGGCGATTTACAGTGATAACCATGGAAATACATGGTGATACTAATCCTGATCCAAAATATAAAGACTTAGATCTAATAGAAAGAAAGATGATAGAAAGTGGGTTCTCTAAAGTAAAAAGGGGAAGGATGTATCTCGACCAGCCCGGAGAATCCAGAAGATGGGATAATGTTTTTACAGAAAAGTGGGTGCGTATATGATTTTATGTTCCGTTGCAACAAGAGGTAGATATGAAACTACCTTACCTATGACTATTATGGCTATACTCAATCAAACAAAAAAGATTGATAAACTCGTGATATTCGACGATAATGATAATCCAATCGATGTAAGAAGTATAAAGATATATCAATATCTATTTGAGATAATGAGGGAAAAGAATATAGATTGGGAATGGGTCTATGCTCTTAAGAAAGGCCAACATTTTAGTCACGATATGGCCAATAAAATGGGATTCGAATGGGTATTACGAATAGACGATGACTGTATGCCTGAACCCAATGTATTAGAAACACTATTTTCTTATATAGACGATAGTGTAGGTGCAGTAGGTGGCGCTATATTAACTCCCCCTTTCACTCCTTGCATAGGAGTAACAGGTAAGATAGAAAATATAGACGATGAACCAAGCATACAATGGGATTATATAAAAGAAGTAAAAGAAGTAGATCATTTGCACTGTTCTTTTTTATATAGGGCAGGGATACAGGATTATAATTTAGCATTATCCCGTGTTGCCTACAGAGAAGAAACATTATTTACGTATGGATTAAAGAAACGCGGTTATCGTATTCTTGTTGTGCCGAATGCAAATATATGGCATCTGAAAGATAGATTTGGCGGCGTAAGAACAGAACAGAAAGCATTATTTGATGCAGACGAAGTTATTTTTAGAAATACATTATCTTTTGATAAAAGGCAAATAGTAGTGCTCGATAATGGTATAGGTGATCACATTGTAGCGAAACATTTTATTTCTAGACTGAAAGATCCAGTTATATTCTCCTGTTATCCGGAAGTTGTACCAGGAAGAAGTATACAAGAAGCTAAGAATTTATTCGGAAGTTTAGATGAATACAACATATATCGTAAAATGGACGAATGGAAGTGGACCGGATCATTACTCTCTGCATTTGAAAAAATGTATGGGCTCGATAAATGAAAGTATCAATTGTAATACCGGCATACCGGCCGGCCGCATTATTAGAAGGTTGCTTAAGAGGAATAATAGATAATACTAATTTATCTGATATAGAAATTATCGTAGTCTGCAATGGGAGCGACATAGAAAGTGCCCAATTAGTTGTAAATTTAGGCGAACCGTTCAAACTCGTATGGTGCAGAGATGCTATAGGGTTTACTAAAGCTACTAATATGGGCCTTAAATTGGCAACTGGCGATTATGTAATTATTATGAATACTGATGCACATTTGTTAAATTATTATGATAAAGATGCATGGCTCAATAAATTAATAGAACCATTTAAGGATAGTAAGATAGGCATAGCGGGCGTAGGAATAATGTGGACAGAGTTCGGAATGTTTTTACCTTTCTTCTGTACAGCAATAAGAAGATCTTTGTTTGATGAGATCGGCATATTAGATGAAAGATTTAGTCCGGGCTATTCCGAAGATGCAGATTTTTGCTATCGTGCAGTGAAAGCAGGGCATAACATAGTTCAGGTCGATAATATACATGTAAATGAAAACAATCCGGCTATGTCTGTCACCGATTTCCCCATACACCATATGGGCGAACAATCCTTTGTCGATAAGACTGAGAGGCTAGCACACATAGAAAAGAATTACGCATTACTTAAAGAAAAGTGGACAAAAAAATGATAATAATTTCCCCTTACGCAAAAGCATTACTAAATGGGCAAGAGAACCCAAAAAACTACCCTTACTGGTCTGAACTAATTGCAATGATTAAAGAACCGATCGTTCAAATCGGGGTAGAAGGCGAAAAACAGTTAGTTGAAGATTTTAGAAAGAATCTATCTCTCACGGATTTAGCATCACTTGTTAAAGAGTGCAGAACTTGGGTAAGTGTAGACAGCTTTTTCCAACATTTTTGTTGGGATCTTAATAAACCCGGGGTTGTTATTTTCAGTCAATCAGATCCTCTAATTTTCGGACATAAAGAAAATATAAATTTACTGAAAGATAGAAAATATTTAAGAGAAAAGCAGTTTTGGCTATGGACACAGACTGACTATGATATCAATGCTTATGTTTCGCCAGAGGAAGTTTTTGATAAAATAAGATAAATACTTGTTGACGAGTTCCCTGGAGCGAAGATGTCATATGGTGTGAGGTACATCGTGTAGGCAATTATTTGACTCCATAGTGAGAGAAATAATATGTCAATTAATGTATGCGGCAATATCATATTGCCAAACTCGAATGGTAATGCGCGTGGTGAAGTTGCCATAGGAGTAGGTGTTGGACTTGCAACAAGCACTGGCACGAATAATCTTGCTATTGGCTGTTCGGCTTTGTCGGCCAACACTACTGGTAGTAACAACGTTGCTATCGGTTGCTGTGCCTTGTACGCATCAAACGCCACTGGTAATAACATCGCCATTGGTGCTGACGCTGGTAAGTCAATTACAACCGGCACTGATAACACTGTCATTGGCTCCTTGGTTGGTGCAGCAGGCTGCGTCTGTACTCTCCTTCTAGGTGCAGGTACTTGTGAACGGATTAGGGTTGACAACGGTGGTCTGTACGTCAATAACGCAGGCCCTTACCCGACGTCAAGTAGTCCGAGTCTTACAGCCACGTACAACAACCTAGGGATTGGCACTGGCGCATTGGCGTCCGTTACGACAGGCGCTAACAATCTTGCGATTGGCATCGGTGCTCTGTGCAAGAATACTACTGGCATCAATAACCTAGCCATAGGATACCTGGCGCTCAACAAAAATACCACAGGCAGTAATAACTTCGCCCAAGGATACCAGGCGCTCACATCTAACACCTCTGGCAGTAATAACTTCGCCTCCGGATGCCTGGCGCTCAACAAAAATACCTCTGGCAACTATAACACCGCTATAGGATGCCAGGCGCTCTACAACAACACCACCGGCAGTCATAACTTCGCCCAAGGATACCAGGCGCTCTACAACAACATCACAGGTTATAATAACCTAGCCATAGGATGCCAGGCGCTCTACAACAACACCACCGGCAGTCATAACTTCGCCTCCGGATACCTGGCGCTCTACAACAACACCACAGGTTATAATAACCTAGCCATAGGATACCAGGCGCTCTACAACAACACCACAGGTTATAATAACCTAGCCATAGGATACCAGGCGCTCTACTGCAACACCACAGGCAGTAATAACTTCGCCCAAGGATGCCAGGCGCTCTACGGCAACACTACAGGCAGTAATAACACCGCCCAAGGATTCCAGGCGCTCAACAAAAATACCACAGGCAGTAATAACTTCGCCCAAGGATGCCAGGCGCTCTACAACAACACCACCGGCAGTCATAACTTCGCCCAAGGATACCAGGCGCTCAACAAAAATACCACCGGCTGTAATAACTTCGCCCAAGGATGCCAGGCGCTCTATGGCAACACCACCGGCAGGCACAACTTCGCCTCCGGATACCTGGCGCTCAACAAAAATACTACAGGCACTGATAACTTCGCCCAAGGCTACCTGGCGCTCTACGCCAACACCACCGGCAGTCAAAACACCGCCATAGGACACAGTGCGCTCTACTGCAACACCACAGGCAGTAATAACTTCGCCCAAGGATGCCAGGCGCTCTACAGCAACACTACAGGCAGTAATAACACCGCCATAGGCTACTTTGCGCTCTACTGCAACACCACAGGCAGTAATAACTTCGCCCAAGGATGCCAGGCGCTCTGCAGCAACACTACAGGCAGTAATAACACCGCCATAGGATACTGGGCGCTCACATATAACACCTCTGGCAGTAACAACACCGCCCAAGGATTCCAGGCACTCAAATGCAACACCACTGGCAGTAATAACTTCGCCCAAGGATACAAGGCGCTCTACTACAACACCACCGGCAGTAATAACACCGCCCAAGGATACAATGCGCTCTACTGCAACACCTCTGGCAGTAACAACTTCGCCCAAGGAAACTCGGCGCTCAACAAAAATACCACCGGCTGTAATAACTTCGCCCAAGGATTCCAGGCACTCAAATGCAACACCACTGGCAGTAATAACACCGCCATAGGATGCCAGGCGCTCTACAACAACATCACCGGCAGTAATAACACCGCCCAAGGATACAATGCGCTCTACTGCAACACCTCTGGCAGCTATAACACCGCTATAGGATGCAAGGCGCTCTACAACAACACCTACGGCATTAGTAACTTCGCCCAAGGCTACTTTGCGCTCTGCAGCAACACTACAGGCAGTAATAACTTCGCCTCCGGATACCAGGCGCTCAACAAAAATACCACCGGCTGTAATAACACCGCCCAAGGCTTCCAGGCGCTCTACGCCAACACCACCGGCAGTAATAACACCGCCCAAGGATACCGGGCGCTCTTCTACAACATCACCGGCAGTAATAACACCGCCCAAGGATACAATGCGCTCTACTGCAACACCGGCAGTAATAACACCGCCCAAGGATTCCAGGCGCTCTACTACAACACCGGCATCAATAACCTAGCCATAGGATACCGGGCGCTCTACAGCAATACCACAGGCAGTAATAACTTCGCCCAAGGATGCCAGGCGCTCTACAACAACACCACAGGCTGTAATAACTTCGCCCAAGGATGCCAGGCGCTCTACAACAACACCTACGGCTGCGGCAACACCGCGATAGGTTATGGTGCTTTGTGCAAAAATACCACAGGCTGTTATAACACCGCTCAAGGAAACAGGGCGCTCTACAGAAATACCACAGGCAGTAATAACTTCGCCTCCGGATCCCAGGCGCTCTACGGCAACACTACAGGCAGTAATAACACCGCCATAGGATACCGGGCGCTCTACAACAACACCACAGGCTGTAATAACTTCGCCCAAGGATGCCAGGCGCTCTACAGCAACACCTCAGGCTATAATAACTTCGCCCAAGGATACAAGGCGCTCTACGGCAACACTACAGGCACTGATAACATCGCTATTGGTTGTTGTGCTGGATACACCGTTAATGGCGGTTCAAATAATATCCTTATAGGCGGCTGCGCTCTCCCATTAGCAGCAGCCTGCTCCAATACCATTACTCTTGGTAACGCCAGCATAGCGACTATCCGTGCCCAAGTAACTAGCATTACGGCGCTATCTGACGCACGTGACAAGAAGGACATTGTTGACATCCCACTCGGGCTGGACTTCATCCGGCAGATTCGCCCCGTGAAGTTCACGTGGAACATGCGGGATGGATCAAAAGTTGGTCAAGGTTACGCCGGATTCATTGCCCAAGAACTCAAGCAAGCTATGGATTACCATCAGGTAAGGGACTGGCTTGAACTTGTGATCTCCAACGAAGACGAATCACGTTATGAAGCTGCACCTGGTAAGCTCTTACCAGTGATGGTAAAGGCTATCCAGGAACTGGCAGAAAAGAACGATGCATTGGAGAAAAGAATCGCCATTCTTGAAGCTTCATAAAAGCTAATAACTTATACTATATCATATGAACCCCCAAGGTGGCACCGAGCTTCTTTACTCCAATTTGAAAAAATATGTAGGGGTAAATTGGTCAACCAACATCAATTTAATATTGAGTGTTTGTCATCAGAGCATGATCGTTCCTGACAAGACGAACATTCTCTGGCAACATCTCCATACAGATCAGGCCGCCATAGCCGGAATGTATGACCAAACCTTCATTGATTCCATTCAACAATTTGTTTATGTTAGCAACTGGCAACGTCAACAGTATCAGGAGAAGTTCAACATCTCCCATGCTAACAATCTTGTAATCAAGAATGCCGTTGAACCTATTGAGTTCAGGGATAAACCAAATGACAGACTACGGCTAATCTACACATCAATGCCAAATCGTGGGCTCGATGTGTTACTGGACGCCTTTACATTGGTTAACAGAGATGTGGAATTGATAATATACTCATCAAACATCATCTACGGAAATGGCTACCACAACCTGATCGGAAAGCAGAATGATCAAATGTTCAATCGTGCCAGAACGATGAAGAATGTTTCATATCGAGGATACGCCACGAACAAAGCAGTGCGCCTCGCTCTCCAATCTTCCCATATTCTGGCATACCCGAGTACCTTCGAGGAAACAAGTTGCCTGGCGGCAATTGAGGCGGGTGCAGCCGGATGTAAGATAGTAACTACTCGACTCGGTGCCTTACCGGAAACATGCGGGAAATATGCCACATATGTGTATTCAGATCGGAAAATTTTGGTTGAACAATATGCACAGGCACTTCAGGAAGCGATTGACAACTACCAAAATAACATGTATACTTTGAAGGAACAATCGGATTGGTTTAACGAGCAATACTCGTGGAAGAATAGAAAGAAAGAATGGGAAATCCTATTACAAGTTACCACTCCACCGAATATAGGATAGGTTATGTGTTGGACCTTCTGGGCGTCCGTAGACAGAATTCGAACCACAGAGTTATAGACATAGGTGGAACCATTAACGGGTGGTCAGCGCCCGTTGTTGATCTGGTGATTGACATCAATCCCGGACCAAAAACTATCCAAGTTGATATTTGCGACCCGGCGGCTTGGGAACCGGTTCTGAACTTGGTTGAACAACAAGGAAAATTCGACTATGCCATTTGTGCCCATACTTTGGAAGATGTATATGATCCGTTCATTACCCTGAATATGCTGCCAAAGATTGCCAAACGCGGCATCATAATTACACCGAGTATTCGAACCGAGTTAAGTAATGTGGAGAGTTCTTTTTATCTAGGATACATCCATCACCGTTGGTTGTTCAGTTCAGAGAATAACGAGATGTTAGTCATCCCCAAACTTGGTATGTTAGAAGCGTTAGCCAGAAACAAAATGGTATATGAGAAAGACATTGAGGAAATTTGGTACGAGTGGGAAGATACTATATCTTATAAAATCTTCATGAATAACTACTTAGGCCCCGATTCCAAAACAGTAGTGAAGCATTATAGTAAATTGATAGATATATGAAAAAAGTAATGATTGGAACACCGTGTTATTCGGGAAATTTAGATGTCTGGTATGTGAATTCGCTATGTAATACGATTAAAATGTCGTATGAAAAAGATATTGAAATTACTCCTATGTGGATCAGTTTCGATGCCCTATTACAACGGGCCAGAAACGACACAATTGATGTTGCACTACAAATGGGCGTAGATGAATTAATTTGGATAGATAGTGATATCGAGTGGCAACCTGAATGGTTTTTTAAGCTTCTGAATTATGACGTTGACGTAGTAGGTGGCACCTATCGAAAGAAAGGTGATAAAGAAGAATATGTTATCAGACAATTGTCCAAACGTCCACCTGCCGATAACAGTTTGATAGAAGTAGACGGGCTCGGCACGGGATTTGTACGAATGAGTCGTAAAGCAATGCAATATTTATGGGATACTTCTAAATCTTATATTGATCCTAAAGATAATAAAGAGCGTCGAATGATATTTGATGTAGTCATCGAAAATGAAAGCTTAGTCAGCGAAGACATACATGCCTTTAATAAATTAGCAGCTGGGGGATTTAAGATCTGGCTCGATCCTTCCATGACATGTAATCATATAGGGCCGTATAAATTCAAAGGTGATTTCTTACCTTGGTATAAGCAGGGAATGTTAAGTCCTGGTAAACTAATCGAACCAGCAATACTATCTAAAACTTTTTTACCTACACGACAATTATGATTCCTATTATCAACGTAGATCGAAATTGCAATGGCTGCACTATTTGTTGTGACGGGTGGGCCACTGGTGTTGCTCACGGTCATAAGTTCTTTCCGGGCAGAAAATGTCATTATGTCAGTGAATCAGGATGCACTATATACGAAGATCGTCCGGTACAACCCTGTAAGAACTTTAAGTGTGTCTGGTTAACTGATCACACTATTCCGGAATGGCTTAAACCTGATCTGTCAGGTGCATTATTGGCAAACGAAACATTAAACGGAACAAAATTTATTACAGTGAAAGAGACAGGTAAACAACTAAATGTAAATGTGTTATCCTGGCTAATTCATGCATATCAAACAGGGATTATCATTAATATGAGATACGAATTGGATGGGGGATGGAATTTTGTAGGCACACCTGAATTTCTAAAGATGATGTCTGGTAATAAACAGGAAAAGCAATTATGAATAAAACGTTTATAATGTTATCAGGTATTCCGCGATCCGGGTCGCAAGTATTAGCATCTATGTTAAATCAGCATCCGTCAATACACGCATCTACCACTTCACCGGTGGTAGATTTACTTGATATCATAAACACTAATTGGGGAAGATTATCATCGGCATTAATAAATCCGCATCCTAACCAGTATAATAATATTATTACAGGTATGATTGATGGCGCATACCAGCATATCGATAAACCAGTAATAGTTGATAAAAATAGAATATGGCCGAGATACAGCGAATTAATGAAAGAATCATTAGGTTATAAACCAAAGATTATTTGCACAGTTAGGCATATTCCGGAAGTATTAGCATCTTATATTTTACTAATAGAAAAGAACAGTCACAAAATTACATATATTGATCAGGATTTGATTGATCTTAAATTACCTATCAATAATAAAAATAGATGTAAAATACTTTGGGAAAAATATATAAATTCCCCATACACAAGCCTTAGAATGGGATACAATGCAGGACACGCAGATTTATGTATTGTAAAATATAACGATATAGTAAATAATAGTCAAGAAACAATGAATAAAATTACTAATTTTATTAATTTAGATCCTATTACTGTTGACACATCGTCATTACAACCTATGGCTGAAAATGATAGCTATCACGGCGGATTAGAGGGGTTGCATGATGTAAGACCTGTTATGAAACGAATAAGCCCACCTGCTGAAGTAGTGATAGGTAAAGAATTGATGAAATTATATACTGATATGAAATTGGACTTTTGGAATATATGAGATGGATTTTACCTGACGCAATAATTAACGAGAATATATCTTATTATCGTGCTCGTTTAGAAAAAGAGCAGTGCCCTAAAAAACAAGAAGAATATCGTAAGGTATTAGAACTACTATCCAAAGGTATATTATTTGAAGATATGCCACAAGCAAAAAAGAATATATGATTTTACAACCATTTGCTAATCGATTTAATATATTGAAAAATAACAATATACATATTCAATATGTTCTTGATATTGGCGCTTATCGCGGAGATTTTACAGAAACTGTGAAATCAATTTGGCCAACTGCAATAATTAGGCAAATAGAAGCTGACGAAAGACAAAAACAATGGTTACAAGATAACGCTATTATTTCATTACTCGGTAATAAAGAATCCGACTCAGAAAATTTTTATACTTTATCGCAGGATAAAATAACTACCGGAAGTTCGATTTATAAAGAAATGACCAGACATTATACTGAGTCAACCACTTTGGTATTTAAGAAACCAATGACTACAATAGATGCACTTGACAAGATTTATAATTTTTATGGTAATTGGCGCGAATTAGGATTAGTAAAGATAGATACCCAGGGGTCAGAATTATTAATTTTAGATGGTGCAAAAGAATTTTTGTTAAAGAAAGCACCGAAATATATTTTACTCGAATGTTCAGTGATTCAATATAACATCGGCGCCCCTTTAATAGCAGAAGTAATTGCATATATGAATTCGATAAATTATCGAATTAAAGATGTGTTTGATTTATCATATAATGAGAAGAATATATTACAGCAAACCGATATGTTATTTGAAAGATTATAATAGCACATAAATACAGAATTAAGAGGATAACATGAAAAAAATATTTTTTATTGACGGCGGCGCTGGCCGCGTGGTAGCCGCAATACCTGCTTTATTAAAGTATGGTAGATTAAATCCGACCGCAGACTGGGCGGTATTAGTGGCTGGGTGGGATTATTTATTTTGGGGTATTCCAGAACTACAAGACAGAACATACGGGCTTGATACAAAAGGTTTATTCGATAATGTTGTAAAAAATGCCGATCAAATTATTACTCCAGAGCCCTACAGGAATCCGGCATACTTCAAACAAGAAATATCGTTAGTACAGGCATTCGATAGAGAAATAAACAACACAACAGATCATAGCGACCTCGGTGTACCACATTTAGTTTTTAATAAACAAGAACAGTTGGTAGCAACGAGTACACTTAAAGATTTAAAAGCAGCTCAAAAGAAACAGAAGACTGTAATATTTCAGCCTTTCGGTCGAGGTGCTAAGATCGATAAAGAATTAATATTTGACGAAGAATCTCGCAGCCTTAGTCAGAAAGATTATCTAACATTAGTTAAGAAGTTAGCATTGCGCTACAATATGATATTTTTCGGTGAACCAGATTTTCAACTTAAAGAAGATGTATATGCTGCAAAATATACGTGTGATTTACGACAATGGGGGGCGTTGATACAAGGTGCTGATTATTTTATCGGCTGCGATAGTGTAGGACAACATTTAGCAAGATCCGTAGGTACACCGGGTACAGTGATATTCGGTTCAACATTCCCTGTAAATACATCTTATCCGGATTATTTTCAAATCTTAGATAAAGCAACACATAAGAAATATGCAGCTATTAGAATAGCAGGGCTCGACGTTTCGTTAGCAAACAGGTTAAACGAATCGACAATGACATTCACTGATAAAGAACTGAACGATATGTTTATTGCAATATCGAACGATATAGATAGGAAAACAAAATAATGGCATACGCAGTAATGGGGATAAATCCATCCCACAATGGATCAGCAGCCTTGGTTGTTGATGGCGAACTTCTGTTTTATGCAGAAGAAGAACGATTTAGCAGAATGAAATACGACGGTAATCCGTTTAGGGCAATGCTACATATTCTTGTAAATCATGCAGTAGATGAATTAGTGATCGGCGGAACAGATCCGAATTTAGCACAATTACCGTGGACAGGGGAGGATGCATACAGCGCTCTTGTTCGAAAATTTAACCCCAATGTTAAAATTACAAAACTTGGTAATTTACATCACTTAGGCCATGCAACAACTGCATTTTATAATTCGGGATTCGATACGGCAGCAGCAGTTATTGTAGATGGTGCCGGATCTGTTCATAGAGAACAAATTGGTGAAAATGGCCCGACTATTGCAGGGTACGAGACTGAAACAATTTATCAGTGCTCTTATCCGCACGAGTTTAATGCTGTATATAAGCGTTACTCAGACGGCGGAACAGGAACTCACTACGATAATGGAATTCAGGAATTTGACAGCACTGTCACTATTACTAAAGCATATGAGGCAGTTACCGATTACTTAGGCTTCGGATTTATTGAAGCAGGTAAGACAATGGGGTTGGCACCATACGGGGTTCCAGACGAATCTATTCCGCCGTTCTTTATAAACGGTAAAGGCAATAAGAATCTATTGATGCCATTTTACCCTGCTGGTGCTCGCATTGATGAAGATAGATTCCCATATTTAAAGAGATTTGGAAATCAGCAGGAATGGCACAATGATTTTACTCTTGTTAGAGACCAAGATAAGAATTTAGCATATAGGGTACAACAAGAAACAGAAATTCAGGTTATGGAACTTATTCAGAAAGCGATAGACATAACAGGTGAAACAAATATTGTTATATCTGGCGGCTTTGCATTAAATTGTGTCGCCAATTATAAGTTTATAAAACAATTTCCTAATATTAAATTTTACGTCGATCCTATCGCACACGATGGTGGCACATCGATTGGGTTAGCCCAATATGTTTGGCGTCAAAAATCAACAGACACGGTTGCTCGTCCGTTAAAGTCTGTGTATTTGAGTGCACCACCAAACTATGATCAACTTAGTATGGCACAGCAATCTACACAGAACTTAGTTGTGGAAGACACGACAGTTGATGCAGTAGTTGATTTAATCGCCCAAGGAAATATTGTTGCCCTGTTTCAGGGCCTGGCGGAAGGTGGTCCACGAGCGTTAGGTAATAGAAGTATTTTATTTGACCCACGTCGTCCAGATGGTAAGGATATTGTAAATGGTGTAAAACATCGTGAGTGGTTTAGGCCGTTTGCAGGAACAGTGTTGCAAGAACACGCAGCAGAATGGTTCGAAATGGCTGGATTAGAAGAATCTCCTTTTATGATGTATGCGGTAGATGTAAAGGCAGATAAGGTTGATTTAATACCTGCCGTAACACACGTTGACAATACTTGTCGCGTACAGACTGTTACTAAAGAACAGAATGAAAAATACTATGAACTAATCGATGCATTTTATAAGAAGACTGGCGTACCGGTATTGTTTAATACGAGTTTTAACCTGGCAGGTCAACCCCTTGTTGATTCTGTGTTTGATGCATTAGTGACGCTATATAACTGTGATATAAAGTATATCTATATGCCGGATATTGGGAAACTGGTAACAAAGAATGTCTAAAAAGTATAACTTCATCTCGGGGTTGCCGCGTTCCGGCACTACTTTATTAAGCACAATCTTAAATCAAAATCCACGATTTAGTGCAGGCATAAGCGACCCATTAGAGATGTATGTTAATAGTGTTATAAAAGATACTAGTACAGCGGTAGGTATGGAAGCAGCAGTCCCTATTCCAAAACGTAAAGAGATCATAAAAGGGCTTTTTGATAGCTTTTATAATGATAGTAATGAGGTATGCTTTAATACAAATCGCGGATGGTCTGCTAATACCGCTTTACTCTCTGATTTATTTCCTGATTTTAAGATGATTGTTTGCCTACGTGAAATACCGTGGATATTAGATTCTTTCGAACAGCTAAACTCGAAAAACCCGTATACTGTAAAGCCTTTATACCATCATCAGCAATTGGGTACTGTATACGAGCGTTGCGGTATGTTGATGGGAAATATGCCGAATTTCGGTGGATATGTAGCCGGCCCGCTTGCGAATGTTAAGCAGTCTATGTTCAGCAATGAGAGACAGCATATATGCTATGTTGAATACGACACGCTCGTGAAACATCCCTTAAGTACTATACAACAGATTTATACTTTCTTAAATGAGCCTTATTTTGATCATGATTTTAATAATGTAGAAGCATCTTATGATGAATTCGATGAACAAACTAAAATCATTGGATTGCATACAGTTAGGAAGAAGATAGAGTTTAGGCAACGGCAAACTGTTTTGCCGTCTGATTTGTGGACACAATATGAATCCAGTAGCTTTTGGAAAAACAATTTCGAGCAATCAAAGAAGATGTTAAACTGGATACAATCTTCATCAAAGATAAATACATTCATACCGTCTACCCAAAGTATAATAGGTCGACAACTTTAATTAAAGGAAATAATATAATGACAACATTATCGAAAGCATATGTAGTTGCGCCCGCAGCGCCAGCAGTCACCGTTACTGATTTTTCAGTAGTAGATGTTCAAGAAAACTATGGTTATCAACCAGCAAATGTAGATCTTGATGCCCCGGGAATGAGGGAAAATTATGGCCGCGGCCAGAAAAATTCAGTCCAGGCAGTTATTTCGTTACCGACCACTCCGCCGACTCTTCGTACTATTATGGTATGGAAAGATGCAGAGTACCTGGCAGTTCGCGGAATATGGACAGATGATACGATGAATGCCGCAATCAAGGCTATATTAGAAGCTGAATAACCAGTTGACACCTATCTAAGAAGGTGTTAGAATGATTTTTGTAATAGATTTTATGGTGGGCACTAAATAGACACAGTGCATTCAACGATAGAGACGACGGTTGACACCTATCTAATATGTTGTTACAATGACAGAAGATAAATAAAAATGTAGCAAAATATATCTGTCTCTAAGAAGATAACTGAAATGACTTGACAGGTTACTATAATTGTGTTAAACTTGCTACGTAGATTAAGATGGTGTCTATAGTGGGTCTGGCGAAATACTTGCCAGGTTTGAAAGAGATGTAGATCTACACTTACTATTCATTATTTTAGATAGATTATGCTTCGAATGATAGGATGGTTGACATATAGACATCTATATAGTACACTGATTACTTGGTAGATGATAAATAACTTTATGTAAGCAGGTGCTTGCATAACTAACTTTAATTGGAATTTTTGAAATGGCTTTATTTAACTTGAAACAGACGCAACTGGTGGCACAGCCCTCCATGCATCTCTGTGCAGGTTATTGGGTCGGGTTTACATCAATGCCAGCGGGTAATAGTGAACGTGATACAATTAAAACGGCTTCTTTCTATAAGGAGACTGGGAACTAAGAAAAAGTAACCAGCAAATTTATAAAAAGAAGCCGCTCAGGAAACTAAGCGGCTTTTTTGTTGATCGCTGTGAAGCGTGACGTTAGTTAGTGTGAAGTACTCCAGAAACGAGATCTGGTCCCCGCACTTAAAACATGGGGAGAATGGGCGTACTGAAGCATAAAACTTATGGAGATAACATAGGGAGTAAGAATCAGGTTAGGGTATCGACCCTAACATATCTAGCAGAAATGCTAGGTATTATAAAACAATATTGATTAGTGAATCAGAGGTGCCATCCAGCGTTGAAACATTATTGATATTGTTTTATAATGCCTATTATAAAAAGATTAAACTTTTTTCTTATGTTTTTTTCCTAAATTTGTCTTTTTATACTTTCTCCCCATATACCATCCGTTGGTCTTGTAGGAATCGAGTTGCTCTAACGGAACATATAAAGATTTCATCTCAACATCATTTGAAATCCATTTGTGAAATGATGCAGGGTTTATAAAAGTAGGCGATTGAAAAAACATTTTGCCTTCACTTACTAATTTTTTAGAAGAAGTTGATAGTTTCTTTGATACTTCTCCTCGATAAACGGGATCATTCTTTAATTTGGCAGATTTAATTAATGATGCTTCTTTTTGTTGACCGGGTTTATGACCCTGATTAGGTAAAGAGTTAATATAAGAAAAAGAGCCAGATCCTCCCTCTATGATATTATAGGTATTAGGTAGATTTACAAAATCGTGATTTACAATTTCTGCTTCTTTATCGAACATTTCTTGCTCAGCATTGAAAAATTCTAAAATTTCTTTTGTAAAATTTTCTATACCATATTTTTTAATAGCACGATTAATGTTTATTCCAGATCCAAAATAGTTATCATTCATATTAGTTGTTTTATGAATGCCTATATAGATTTTATTATTGATGTTGTTTATGATTTTGTAGAGATAGTAATACATTTTGTTTCCTTTATTGTATTTATACGGTATCGGGGATGGTTTATACTAATTTAGATATTAAAACATATTACAGACCCGAAGGGATTACGAATTAAGCGTAATCAGATCCTTAAATGGAACCTGGGAATAGGCGTAGTATGTTTTAATATACACATTCGGAACCAAATGGGAGTGAAAAGTCCGTGGCAGAGTGTGTAGAATTATTTGGTGTAGCGATACAGTTGGAGAGGTATGATGGGCTGTAACCCCGTTTCCGTAAGGATGAGTAGGTTCGAATCCTACGTGCACCACCAAGAAGCCGCGTTAGGAGATGCGATTATCAGTAGAAATCTACCCATCGGGTGCGATGCCTGTTTTAATGTTGGGGTGAATGGTGTTTACAGCGGGTTCGATTCCCGCATGGTCCACCAAAAGTGTTCTCCGAAGTGACTAGGAATTGAGGCGGTCATCGAGTTGAGGGTTCCGGAAGAAACAGCCGGGTAAGAAGTGTATACAACCTCCTTTAACCGACCAGTGAGGTGACTGGATGAGAAGCACAGAATACTTTTGATGGGCCAAGGTTGGATCCTGCTCCTAGGGCGAACGGTCGGGTTCGATTCCCGCCCACTCCACCAAACAATTTAGGTCGTCTATACCGTTAAGGAGACGGTCCGGACTGTAAATCCGGCGCTTAAAAGCTCTGTTGGATCGTTACCAACGTCGACCACCAAGATACTCTATCTTAAACAGTTGCACATTGGTTAAGGTAGGAAAGGTAGAGTGCAACCTACCTGAGAGATATGGCAAATCTAGTTTAGTCCTAGTAGTTCGTTGTCTGAAACTGACAAGCACCATTAATCAGTAGATCCTGTACTGATTTAAAAGAAAAAGGATCACATATATGGGCTTTGGGACTGCTGGGGTGGTCGCCGGTTTTGCAAGTCGGTTCGCGGAAGCACAGATGAGTTCGATTCTCATAAGGTCCACCAAGTTTACGGGGCGTACAATAGTTACTATATGTTATACATACCATGCTCCACCAATTTTAAAGAATGCGTTCTGCAAATATAAAAATTCAACTTTTAATTGAAAAATAAGCATTCTGTTTTAATTTTAGGGGGTAGGGACTGCATGGTGTGGTCGCTACACTGTCAATGTAGAGTTCAGGTCGGATCGTTACCGATTATCCCCGCCAATTTTCAAAGACTACCTACAGCAATTTAAAAAATTCACTGTAAATGAAACCAAATGTGTAGTCTGTTTTAATATTGCCCTTGTATCCTTAGTGGTAGAGGTCCTGTTTTGTAATCAGGGTGTGTGGGTTCGATTCCTGCCTGGGGCACCAAATTTAATGAAAGATATATTATGGAAGAATGGGAAAAATTGATGCATAAAAGTACAGATGCATCTTGGAAAGCTGCTAAATTCGCACAAAAATTAAAAGACCATAAACAACAATATCCCGAATTTATCATCGAACGTGTTGCAGAATGGTTTTCAAATCAAGACCATAAATACCAAGGTAAATTAGTGTATGAGAAAATTACTGATATAACTAAAGGGTTAAGAAAAATTAAATATCGTACAGAAGCTGAAATACAAGCGGAATGCGATTATAATGCACAATTTTACAAAGACATCAAACCACAATATGATAAAGATAAAGATCCATATGGTGGCTAATTTTTCGATTTAAGTATAAGAGTGTTACTGACAATAACAACAAACAGGAGTATTGAACCTGCTACTTAAAAACAATTATATTCTCTAATAGCTCAGTTGGTAGAGCAAGTGGCTGTTAACCACTAGGTCCGAGGTTCGAGCCCTCGTTGGGGAGCCAAGTCAGTCTTAGAGGTTGGGTGAAACCTTCGAGCAATATGAGAAGCATTGCATGATTTATTCCGCAGAACCTAAGTATGGACATAGGCCTGGCTGTTAACCAGAGATTAATTAGGATCGTTACCTAAGTGCGGAGCCAAGATATGTTTAGTTAAGTATAACTAGTGGACTTTGAATCCATTCTACCTAACTAAACAAATTTTATCTCCGATTCGCCTAGTCTGGTCGATGGCAGCACGTTTGGGGCGTGATATAACGAGAGTTCGAATCCCTCATCGGAGACCATTTTTCTGTGTGTAATGTCAATCTGGTAGACGGCCTGGTTTGGAACTAGGAGGCTGTAGGTTCAAATCCTATCACGCAGACCAATTTTAACTCCGTGTACATCAATGGCAGACTAGCTGGCCCGGAACCAGAAGACGAAGGTTCGATTCCTTCCGCGGTGACCAAAACAATTCCCTTCGTAGCTCAGTGGTAGAGCATTCGACTGATAATCGAACGATGCAGGTCCGATTCCTGACGAAGGGACCATTTTAGAAAGTAAGGTATGGAAATAATAGGTTGGATAGGCAGTATATTACTTGCCTTATGTGCTGTACCACTCGCGTGGGAATCGTACAAACAAAAACACTCAAAGGGAATATCTAACTTATTCTTAACAATGTGGTTGGTCGGTGAATTACTGACAGCCGCATATGTGCTACCAAAACAAGATTATCCGTTACTTTTTAACTATGGATTAAACATTGCTTGTTTAGTTGTTGTAGTTAGATATAAATTTAAATAATGTCTCTATCGGCTAAAGGTAGGCCGGCAGTCCTTCAAACTGCAAATCGTGAGTTCAATTCTCCGTAGAGACGCCATTTTCGGGCTACCTAAGGTATTATAATCATGCAAACTGCTTGAAATTCACACGCTATGCAGCATGTTTGGGATCGTTCGATTCGATCTAAGCCCACCATTTTATGGGTCGTTGACAGAGCGACAGATGTACCCGGCTCTTACCCGGTTTTAGGAGGGTTTGACTCCCTCGCGGCCCACCAGTATAATATAGTATGAAAAATTTATCTCAAGGCGGATGGTCACAGGAATCAAAAGATTCGTGGAAAGTGAAATATCGGGCCACATGTGAAGCTAAACTAAAACTCCGTAGTTTTGATAATCTCGGTCATTCTAAGAAAAGAGAAAGAATCTTTGAGGAACAGAACTATTGCTGTAATAAGTGTAATTTATCTGAATGGTTAGGTGAACCAATTCCGTTAGAGATGGAACATATCGATGGCAATAGGAAAAATAATCTTAGAGAGAATTTAGAAGGATTATGTCCAAATTGCCATGCTCAAACACCAACATATAAGAATAGAATGAATAAGAGTATTGGAAAGCAAATATATTCCGATAATCAAATTATAGAAGCATTGCAGAATAATATTTCTGCCTATTCAGCAATGAGGTCTCTAGGGATGAATCCACACGGTGGTCATTATATAAGATTTAGAAAAATTATTAAGAAGTATAATTTAGAATTAGGTTATACAGTTTAACCCTTTATCGCCGGTCCATACAATTCCTGCAATTCTTATTGCATATTGCATGATAAGACCGACGTCCAATATGTCGCTGTCGTCTAAAGGTAGGACAACTAAAAGGCTATCCTGATAAGGATACTTACAGCAACTCTATTTCCATCACAAGGAGTTGATCCGGTGTTCGATTCCCGGCGGCGGCACCATTTGACAATACGGATTAATTATACTATTATTGTTCGATATAAAGGACTACAATGTATAATGTAACATTAACAAAAGTACTAGGCGGTGACAGAGTAAGGACCGATATAGTAACTGGTACCTGCGTAGATTACCCAATTATTGGCGAATCGTTTGCTATGGTATCGGAGTCGCTTACCTTTGGGCTCGACCTGAGAATTGTAAGAACAAGCACTGTAAAAAGTATTAAAGAAGAAGATAATATGATTATCTTTGAAACAGAAAATTCAACATATAAGTTGATAGTCATAGAATAATGCAGGTAAGGTGTTTACGGATACACATTAGTCTTCCAAACTAAAATAGCCCAGATCGTTACTGGCTACCTGCTCCAAAATTCATGCCTTAAAACTTTAGTAGGTATCATAGGCGCGTAACCATTCCGTAATGACCGGACGAGGATAGAGGAATGATAGACTTACCATATGTGTAGCATAAACCAAATGCACTCGTATCAGCAATGATACAAACCTGTTACTAGTCGAATGACGAGTGGGAGAAGATTTCGGGTTTGGACCGTTCACATCGCTGGGAAGTCAATTTATTATATCCGAATAGCTCAACTGATAGAGCACTTGCTTGATAGGCGAGCGGTTGTAGGTTTGATTCCTACTTCGGATACCACAGTTATGCGGGTGTAGTGCAATAGGTAGGAGACAGCGGATTTAAAATCCGAACAGTGTGGGTTCGAATCCCATCACCCGTACCAAATTAGAAAGATATTATGTCGAGTAGAAAAAAGTGTCCCACTTTAGTATTTGTGGTAAATTCTGAATCACACGACGACACAGTTAAGAGTCATTTTTTGCCTCTTGTAGAATATAAGTGTGTTATATGTGGTATGTCGTCTCATAATGGTGAACCGTTAACATTACAGCTCGATCATATAAATGGCGTTCATACAGATTGCAGATTCGAAAATTTGCGACTCTTGTGTCCTAATTGCCATTCTCAGACACCCACTTTTGCAGGTCGACAGAACTGGAAAAACATTGTAGTCACTGATGCAGACTTGATTTATGCACTAGAGATATGTAAAACAGTTACAGCAGCTCTTAGGCACGTTAAGATGGATACAGGGCGAATCGAATATTATGCCCGAGCAAATTATCTAATTGATACTCACAAAATTATAGTTGGATGTAGAAAAGACACATTTAACACCTTTTTCTAAGAATTCTTCCAGCAACAACCTTATGGTTAAAATTGGTTCAACTCCAATCGGATCTGTAACAGGATCTGTTATAAGAATTCTGTTTTATTTCTGAAGAGTGCTTCCAGCAAACTTAAAAATTTCAAAACCATTATCTTTGAAAAGAAAAAGCACTCTGTTTTAATTTGTTCGGGATTTGTCATCTGGTGATGACATTACGCTTTGAACGTAAGAAGGAGAGTCCGATCCTCTCATCCCGTGCCACCGAATCTCGCTGTAGAACAATGGATAGTTCCTTAGTTTGCGAAACTAAAAACCTGGGCTCGAATCCCAGCAGCGGGTCCAAATAGATGACAAATGATAAATAACAAATGCGATCTTACGAAATTATAAATGAATCAATAAGTTTTACTAAATATGCCGGCGGTACACGAGATGATATTGTTAGTGGTATAATAAGGGGTGTAGAAGTTATTGGTGATCAAAAAAATCTGTATATGGATTATTTGCCACAAATCGTGTCGTATAATACACTTAAAATACCTAAATTTTTAAAAGATTTAAATTTAGATGTAGGTAACACAGCAGCTAATCTTATTCGCGAAGATTTAGGTCGCAGAGCCACGGATATTGTGATAGATAATAATATTACTAATAACCCTGTCTGGGTAATTTTTGATAATACAAGCACTGCTCGTGGCGCCACTCTTGCAATATCTAACCGACCTCTCATTAAGATAATAGATCTCATTATACGAAATCTAATAGAAACTGTAAATCAGAAGCAGATACCCAATAATAAAAAATCTGGAAATAGGGCAGATATAGTTCAATATTCTAATTCAGAATTATTTGATAAATTATTTATATTGATGAAAGAAAGAAATCTTATCATGTCTTATATAGAACAACCCGATATTCGCAATGCAATTGACGAGTTAGTTTCGAATTTTATTCACGAGATGGTGCATATTAGACAAAATTATATTCAATTTTTAAACAAAAGATATGATCCAGAGTACAGGAGTTATTTAGACAAGGAAAAAGGCGAATTTAATACATTGGCAAGATATAAATCAGATAAAACTGCGCGTTATATGGAACTATATAGGGCCAGCCCGCAGGAGATAACTGCCTTTTCACATATGGCAGCACTAGATGTAATTAAAAGTTTTGGATTAAATACAAACAATCTTACCGATATACATATACCGCCAAATAAAGAGGTGCTCAGTAAAGTGGTCGAGCATGTCAAAAAATATTACAATGCGCCCGAAACTTTTGAAGAAAAAAAAGTATATAACAGGTATATAAAACAAACTTATCTAGAAGTAGAAGAATACCTCAATCATATTAGACAAAATTAGAATCAACAGCAGATTAGATGTTATTCCTTTAATCTAGAGCAAGTTTTATCAGTGTAAACACTGAGTCTATCAGTATAAATACTAGTATGAGACCCCAAAAGGGATTATACTAACATTAACGCAACAACATAAATGTTACGTTAACATAAAGGAGTTTATATGAAAACACAACGCAAAATTTTAGTAGTAGATGACGATCCAGTAGTAGGTAAGAGCTTTGAACGTGTATTGACCAGCAAAGGTTATGCAGTTATTAATTGCCATAGTGGCGAAGAGGCACTTGCTAAATTAAAAACAGAAGAATACGATGCAGTATTTACTGATTTGAAGATGCCGGGTATGGATGGTATTGAAGTTGCTACGCAAGTTAAGGCAAACCAACCCTGGATGCCCGTTGTAATCGTAACAGGTTATGGTTCTCCGGTATACGAAGAACGTGCTGCTAATATCGGTGTATCGGACTTTATGCGTAAGCCACTCTCACCAGAAATGATCGAGGAGAGTGCAGAAAGAGCAATGAGTCAAAAAGAAGCTATCGTAGAAGCTTTTATTCAAGAGATTGCAGCGGTAGATGTAGTGGCGCCGACAGCAGCTGAAGAGCCGCGCTGGAAAGACGTAGCATTATTTATGGCAGCACCATTTATTGGTTTGTTATATGCAATGTTCTTACCGTTGGTCGGTTTAGGTATGCTGGCTATGGTTGCATATAAAGCTTTTGCGAAAACAAAAGCATTCACTACAGTTAAGAATGTAGGCTTATTTATTGCTTCTCCATTTATCGGTTTAGCATATGCAATAACTCTTCCGTTTATCGGGATTGCTATGTTGGCTTATACAGGTTATAAAGCTGCAACAAAATGACAGACAGTTAGCGATAAATACGCTAACTATAAAATTTAGGGTGAATGGTGTAATGGCAGCACCGCGGTCTCCAAAACCGTCAGTCAAGGTTCGAGTCCTTGTTCGCCCGCCAAACAATTAGGTAAATAGCTTCAATTATAGGGGATGAATATGAGCGAATATTGGGGCTATCATTTAATGCTTGACACAGCAGGGTGTAACGAAAACATAGCAAGCGCAGGTCAAATAAAGAAATTTGTTAAAGAACTTGTGCCAGCAATTGATATGGTTGCACACGGTGAACCTATGATTGAGTATATGCTACCCGGCGATCCTAAACAAGGATTCAGTCTAATACAACTTATTGAAACAAGTAATATATGTGCTCACTTTGTCGAACCTAATAGCACAGCATACTTTGATATATTCTCTTGTAAAGAATTTGATCCGCAGATTGTGCGTGACATGATTCAAAAATATTTTGCACCAACATCAGTAAAAGAACATTTCCTGCATAGACAGGCTTGATAAATAATGCATGGATCATGTATTATTAAATTGTCTTAAATTAGTCTTACGCCGTTTATATCTAAAAATTAACGCAACTTTAGCAAATGTGGTCATTGCGCTGGCGTGAAGTCCCAGACAAACAGGTTCGATCCCTGTAGGTTGCACCATACATAGTACACTTTTAGTAGCTACCTACTACATATTTTGACAGCATTTTGCGGTAAATATGTTATAATGGCACAAAGGAAGTATTTAAACATGAAAAAACATTTTATTTTAGCAGCCGTAATTGCTGCTGCGGCATTATTGGGGTGTCACGAAGCTAAAGCTGATACAAAGGCATTTGATCAAGTTACTCAAGACAGCCTCGGAACATATAATCCGTTGGGTGGTGCATGGATTTACAAAGGCAATGTGCAGGGTACATTCGATAATATTTTTACCTTTCATACCAATCAAGATTTGAATTTAGAAGCTTCGTTTGGTTCAACATGGGGTACACTTAATTTTCAAAGTTCGATCGACAGCCACACGCTTACTGACAACTATGGTGTGTTACATCTGACTGCAGGCGATCATACATTCGATGTGCATGGAGATTCGGGATTATATGGTTCGGGATACAATGCTAAGATCTTAGTTACGCCTGTGCCAGAGCCGGAAGGTTGGGCAATGATGCTTGCAGGATTAGGATTATTCGGGTTTGTTGCCCGTCGAAAAACAAAATAAGCCCCGGTGATGGAACGGTTTACATAGCGGTCTAAGAAGCCGTCCCCGAAAGGGTTGCGAGTTCGAATCTCGCCCAGGGCACCAAACAGAATTTGCAATTGACGTCAAGGCTCCCGCTGCCACAATGACAAAGCGGAACATTTGCAAAAAGCATGGTAGTAAGTCTACAAGGTGATAAGTAACTAAAGTCGTCCGAAGAGTAAAATCGAGGGTGCATTAATTATTGCGGGGATGCAAGTGCTCGTCCAGTCTCATAAGCTCGGTCTTTCAGGCGCGATTCCTGACCCCGCATCCAGTTACAGCAGCGTGGAGCAGCTTGGTAGCTCGTTAGGCTCATAACCTAAAGGTCGTTGGTTCGAATCCAACCGTCTGCATCCAGTTTTAGGTATACATCGGAGGCGAAAGCTGTAGATAATGTTCCTACCTTTATTGAATTTTATATAGTAGCGTAACGGCAGCGTACCAAGCCACACAGCTTGGGGGTGGGGTTCGATTCCCTCTATCACTAAATGTTTATGCCCAAGTAGTGCAATTGGTAGAGTCGTATTTATTTATATTTTACTCTACCGATGATAAATAATATAAAGGAGAACTTTATGTTATGCGATTACGGATGCGGGAATGAATCAAAATTTGTAATGTCTTCGGGAAAAAATTGTTGTTCTGCACGATATAATTCTTGTCCGGCACTAAGAAAGAAAAATTCTAATAGTATAAAACAAGCGCACAAAGATGGGCGTATTCCGGGATGGAACGATCATCCGCAGGAAGTGTGCAATAGATCCCACGCAAAAGGGATTTTAAAAGAAAACGATAATACATTTACTTATAATGGCAAAGGGAATCATAAAGGACTACTCATAAGAGAAAGAGGGCATGTATGTGAATCTTGTAAAAATACTGAATGGTTAGATAGCCCAATTCCACTAGAACTTGAGCACACCGATGGCGATAATAACAACAATACAAAAGAAAATTTAAAACTGTTATGTTGTAATTGCCATGCTCTTACGCCTACATGGCGTCGCCGAAAATTGACGGTATATAATAATTGTAAACATACTGATGCTACAATGAAAGACGCAATATTATCGTCATATAATATGTATGAAGCATTACGCCTATTAGAATTAAAGTGGGGTAGTCATTCTACTCTTGAACGTGTAATGAAAGAATATAAAATTTCATTCAAAACTAAAGAAATAAAGACTCGTATGCCATACGGCGATATTAAGAATTCACAATATAATACATGTTGGGTATGTAATATAGATTTGAAATGTAATAAGAAGATAGAAAACAACGAATTAGCAGAATATTTAATTAACGGATGGGTTAAGGGTAGAGTGATGTTATTTAAATAATACAAATTTTGGGCCGCTGACATATGCAAATCTGGTACAGCTACTACGTTTAGACCGTAGGTTTTTCCGAGTTCGAATCTCGGGCGGCCCACCATTAGTTCGAATCCCACCTTGGGCACCATGAATTTGTTGACACAGAGTGTCACATGTTATATACTTTGATAAATTAAGGATATTACATGGCAAAAATTTATCTCATAGGTTCACTAAGAAATCCAAAGATTATTGAAACAGCTCTTATGTTACGAGCTGCCGGACACGAGGTGTTCGATGATTGGATTTCGGCAGGGCCCGAAGCAGACGACTATTGGCAGAAATATGAAATTGCCAAAGGCAATAATTATAAACAGGGTCTAGCTGGATATGCAGCTAAACATGTATACGAATTTGACAAGTATCATTTAGATAGAAATGATATAGCAATTTTAGTACTTCCGGCAGGTAAGTCAGGGCATTTAGAACTTGGCTACATGATTGGAAAAGGTAAACCTGGATACATTCTATTAGAAGACCCGGATAGGTGGGATGTGATGTACCTGTTTTCAAGCGGTGTATTCTATGAACTTAACGAGTTAATTGTAGAATTATCCGGTAAATAATTTTAAAGGATGAGTACAGCAAACAAGACTTACTCTTACCAAAACGCCGAAAGGCACCAAGAGGCCAGCCCGTTGGGGGCAGATCGCATGGGTTCGACTCCCGGCTTAGCGACAACATCCTGATTTATTTTATGCGGCGCTTAGTGGAGAGGTTACCACCCCCGTCTGTGAAACGGGTAAGAACGGATCGTTACCGTAGCAGTCCGCCCAATTTTATGTCGTCGTCACGTTAGGGGGCAATTCTTCCCTGATGCCAAATGAACAAGGCTCCGAGATGCAGGAGTATATTGTGGGTTAGATTCCCGCCGGCGAAACCAAATTATGTACACGTGGCAGAGTGGCCCATTGCACCGGATTGCAAACCCGAAAAACCGTCAGTTCAAATCTGACCGTGTACTCCATATTAAAACATATTACTAATGTACAAACGGTTTTCTAGATACGCCGGGTAGTATGTTTCAATATGATATGTCCACGTAGTGCAATAGGTAGGAGACAGCAGTTTCAAAAACTGAACAGTGTGGGTTCGAATCCCACCGTGGATACCAAATACGGGGCTGTCGGGATTCCTAGTGATTTATATTCCGCAGATCCACCAATCATTCGATAAATACATGTTTGGGGATGAACATGACTACATTAGTGGATCGAATACTTAAATGGTTGCCTGACATGCCTGATCATCGAGATAGGCCCTTTTCGTTAGTGGCACCCGACTCACTACCTAAATTTATTGACCCAATCGATAAGAACAATCAGATCGAAGATCAGGGTCGAATAGGTAGTTGCACAGGTAACTCTTCAACAACTGCATTAGAAATTGCGCTCAAGACTAAATTGCAATATTCCAGATTAATGGCATATTATAATGGTCGTCTGATAGAAGGCACTACAACAACAGATGCCGGTGCATATATTCGCGATGTGATAAAAGGTATACAGAAATATGGTGTTGCAGAAGAGACATTATGGCCGTATGTGCCGGGTAACTTTGCTACTAAACCGTCGGCGGCCGCGTATACAGATGCAAAAAAAGTAATACCCCTTGTTAAATCATATGAAAGATTATCGACACTAGATAATGTAAAGACTGCATTAGCAGCAGGATTGCCGGTCGTTTTTGGATTTTCGGTGCCTGAATACTTTATGAATACTGGAGTAGCTGAGACAGGCTGGGTAAGATTGCCGACACTTTCGGATAAGATAATAGGCGGTCACGCCGTGTGTGCAGTAGGATATGACGAAAGAGTAGGAGAACCATTTATTTGGGTAAGAAATTCCTGGGGAAGAACATGGGGATTAAATGGCGACTTCAAAATGCCTTATGGATGGTTTACAAGTCCTAATCGTATTGTTGATGATATGTGGGTAATGCATCCACATTAATTATGTAGACAACTATTATAGTATTGTATATAATTATTACTTAGGGCCGCACTATGCTTGTGTATTCGATAGAATACCAGCCAGTCTAACGGTCAGGTCGCGCCTGGCGCGGTCCACCAAATAACATAAGGATGATATGGCAAGAGTTACTTCGCAAAAAGCAGTTGAGATGATTGGCAGTAGATACGACTTAGTATTGATTGCAGCTCATAGAGCAAAAGAATTAAAGAATAATTATAAGTCTAAAGTAACAAGCACAAACGGGCCATGTGTAACGGCACTTCGAGAAATCGAGGCCGGATTAATTGGTCGTGATTATCTGAAGAAGATATATATAAAGAAATAAAAATTTGCCCGGTTAGCTCAGAGGAAGAGCAACGCTCCTACAAAGCGAAGGCCGACGTTTCGAAATCGTCACTGGGTACCAAAATTTGGGGTGTAGGGACTCTGGGAGTTAAGCGGCTTTGAATACCGTCCCATTTGTGATGAGCAGGTGATAGTTCGATTCTATTACGCCCCGCCAGAATATGGAAGATAGATGTGCTGGGCACTAAGCAACTTGGAAAGTTGTTCCACTGTTAATAGCGGTGAGAGTTCGATTCTCTTATCTTCCTCCAAAATTAGTAGATATGCGGGTATGGTGCTAGTGGTAACACATGACTTTGCCAAAGTCAAATTCCGAGTTCGATTCTCGGTACCCGCTCCAAATTAAAGAATACATACAGCAATCAACTACACTCCAAATGTAAAAAATGTATTCTGTTTATAATTCGTAGATTAGTTTAATGGTAGAACATTAGTTTCATATGCTGAGTGTAAAAGTTCGATTCTTTTATCTACGACCAGTTTAATTTCATTAAATGCACTTAATGGGGTATAATATCTGTCTTCAAAGACTAAAACAGTCCAGTTTAATTTCGTGAATAATTTAATTTTAATTTTATCTCTTGTTTCTACCTGTGATAATGAGTGATTATTTACGGGCATTTGTTTATAATGCCACGGGCCGTTCCACATTATTGCAATATTATAGTCATTTAGAAGAATATCGGCATCCCATCCTTCTGCAATAATACTATTATTTGATATATTATTGAACGATGCATAGCATAGATTGTATAACTCTATTTCTTGTATTGATCTTTTATTAATTGATTTTGCAAGTTGTTGTCCTTGTCTCCTGTATAATACAGCAAGACACTTATCGGAACATGTTTTTCTTTTTGAATTAGGAATACAGATATTACATATTTTGCACCAAGATATCATACTAACACGTTTTATTGGTTTCTTCCGTTCAGCAATGGATGCCGATGCAGAAATTTTTGATTTTGTGAGTGTTGAATGAGTTGTGCCTGTATTATTGTGTGTTGCAGCACACGACGACGAACAGAATTTGGGGTTCGATGTTAGTGTAGAGCATTGGATACACGGGTGTATTTTATTCTTCTTTATTAAGTTACTAAATAACAGTCTACATTGAACACTACAATAAACACCTTTTGAATGATGTTGATTATAATTAAATTCTTTATTACAAGATTTACATATTGATTTTAACATATATTATTTATCAACAATTAATAAAACAAGTTCGATTCTGGTACTGACTACCAAAATATATGGGCCATTAGTTCAATGGATAGAATAGGAGTCTTCGAAACTCTAGATGATCGTTCAATTCGGTCATGGCTCACCAAATAATAGCTTACATACGAGAGAATGATTGCGAGGAGTAAGCTTCTTTATATCACTATCGTCTAACGGTTAGGACGCTAGATTCTCAATCTGGAAATAGGGGCTCGACTCCCCTTAGTGATTCCAACAATTTTTAACAAGGGAGACAATATGAATACGCTACGAAAACAATTTCTTACAAACACAGACGAAACAGGGCGATTTATCGTATACTCCCAACGCACGGGTAAGACATATTACGTAGAACCTATCGTCACCGCTCATACACCCGAATGGGGATCGATTGATCCTGCAACAGGTAAACTTATGCATAAAAAGGGCGACGGTAAGTATCGCGGTGGCATTAACAGCAACGAATCGCTGATCACTGTCGAAAATGGCTTTGCACCTGATAAGATTACTATGTTGGATCGTGGTACAAGTCCACACAATGCAATCGATGTAATTGATGCTCGATATCCCGACAAGGAATAATTATGAAATACGATATTAAAGAGATGATCAGGAATAATAAGAAAGTGACATTCGAATTTTATAGACAGAAAGAACTCTGGTATAAGACAGAATGCGGTTTCGAATTTCCTGTACCTATCGACGATACTGGCAACGGTGTTTTTCTTAATGAAGATAAAGCAATGTTGTTTATGCGATATATCAGAAAGCATATAGAATCAATTAAAATTGAAGAAGACATGACTCATTCGTCTATCGGTTAGGACGCTATCATCTAATGGTTCGGATAACAGGTTTTCATCCTGTAAATCAGAGTTCGATTCTCTGTAGCGTTTCCAATACTGCTAAGGACCATAAAATCACGCAGTTTAGTTGAGTTTAGATAAATACATATATGAAAATATGTCCTAAATGTGGAACTGAGCATAATAAACCCGGTAAATTCTGCACACAAAGCTGTGCTAATAGGCGGCCCTCGCTTGTTAAAGGATCAAATTTAGTCGAGAAAATCGAACGTAGGTGCGTAAAATGCGATTCTGTGTTCTTTACGTCGTTATTGCGAAATAAGAAATTCTGCTCAAACGATTGTTGGAAACAAGACGCTGGTGGTTACCGAGTAGGTTCCGGACGTGCGAAGACCGGGTATTATAGAGGCATCTACTGTGGATCTACATACGAATTAGTATGGGTAATATACAATCTGGATCATAATATTCAATTTATTAGATTTCCGGGTTTTCTCGAAAAGGGCGGTATTAAGTATTATCCGGATTTCTTAAAAGGGTTAGAAATAATTGAACTCAAGGGATATGAAAAACAAGAAGCAGTGGATCGAAAGACTAGTGTGGCCGAACAATGTGGATATAGTGTTTTAATATTACGCAAAGAGAATTTAGAAACAGAGTTCGAGTGGGTAAAGACACACTATTCTTATAAAGAGTTATACGAATTATATGACGGATATAAACCGAAGTATTCGTTATTGTGTTCGCATTGCGATGTTATTTTCACTCGAAATCATAAACAAATAACCAAAGATGTTTTCTGTTCCAGATCATGTGCCGGGCGCGGACATACAGGTGCAGGCAACATTAAAGGTTACAATCAATATGTTGCCTGTTAGTTTAATGGAAGAATGACTGACTCTGACTCAGTATGCGTAGGTTCGATTCCTACACGGGCCGCCAAATTAAGGAAGCATTGTAATAAGATAAATATTGCAGTATAATCATATACGGAGCGCGGGCAGTGCGGTAATCGCAGCACCCTGCTAAGGTGTAGGGTCATGATGAGTGGCCCGCTCGGTTCGACTCCGAGGCGCTCCGCCAAATATTCTCGGTGTGGTGAAATGGTATCATGTATGCTTTGGGAGCATATGGCGAAGGTTCGATTCCTTCTACCGAGACCAGGTATGTACAATAAATAGTGTATGAATTATACGCTATTTTTAATATCAAATAAACCCCAATACTACAAGCCGATACAAGATTCTCTGCTGCCCGAAGTACTCTACTATTTTGATGGTACAGGTTACGAATCCTTTTCAAAATTAGTAAATTCATGTGTGGCATCATCTCCTACCGAAACAGTCATTTTAATGAGTGATAAGGTTCTACCCACTCAAGATCATGTACAAAAAGCCCTCCAATTATTAGAAGATGGGTACGCCTTTGTCGGTTTATATTCCTTTGCATTTTTTGCCTTCAAAAAAGAACTATTTAGAAAAATAGGAATGATGGACGAACGATATGTAGGAGGCGGATTCGAAGACTACGATTTCTTTGTTAGATTATCAGAAGCTAACTTAGCAGTTTATAATACTCAAGAGGTACCTTATACACCGGCCGTCTCTGGGTGGGGAAACTATGATAGTGGATATCACCAATGGATCACAAAATGGAAACATTATTGGACAGAAGGTAATCCGTTACCTAAACTTGAACGCGCTATGTGGGAAGAACAATATTTATACGATTTGGGACTACCAATAGCTACAAATTTTTTATCATCTACTAACACAGTAGTAGCACTCGATAATAAGGTATCGGGGTTATTTCAAATACAACTAAGTAAAGATATTAATATTCTTGGATGCGAAATAATTAATAACTTAACCAATATAGAACAAAACTCTTATCTTGAATTGGGTATCAGAGATAATATAAATTTTAATGTTATTAAATGCAAAAATAAATACTCGGTTGACACAAACGGTAATGCATTATTCACCGGAACAACAGATGAATATTTTAATAGTTTACTTCCCGAAGCAAGATTTGATATCATTTATATCGATGCCAATCATGATTTTGATTTTGTATTGCGTGATTTCAATAACGCTGTAGATCACGCAAACAAGTGGATCATTATACACGATATGATTCCGCCTGAGGAAAAGTATGCAGAATCATGGTTATGTTCAGATTCTTATAAACTACTTTATCATATGCTAACAGAGGAACAGTTTGAGATATACCCGATGGATAATAACTTCGGGCTAACATTAATCAAAGCACCTGTTAAAAAAGTCTCCCCTTCAGAAAATACATTACATCTTCCGTATTTAGATTTTGCAGATTTTATGAAAACACAAAAAATGTACTCAAATGCTGAAATAATTCATATGTTAGGTAATCAGGATGTTTAATGGATCGAAAATATTTATAAGTGGTGCTACTGGCTCCTGGGGTCAGATGTTAACCAACTTGCTACTGAAGACTTATGATGTTAAGGAAATAGTCTGTTTTTCTCGCAACGAATACCAACAAGTTGCAATGAAACGGCAATTTCATAATCCTAAACTTAAATTTATTATAGGTGATGTAAGAGATTTAGATGCTGTAATTTCGGCCACAAAAGATGTCGATTATATCTTTCATTTAGCAGCATTGAAGCATGTACCTATCTGCGAAGAAGTACCTCAAGAAGCAATTAAAACAAATATTGTAGGTACACAGAATATAATTACAGCAGCAATTCGAAATCAAGTCAAGAAGGTCATTGATGTATCATCGGATAAGGCTGTAGAACCCATTAATTTGTACGGGATGACTAAGGCCGTAGGAGAAAAATTAATAATCCAAGCAAATACACTAAGCGACACGACAAAATTTGTATGTATTCGTGGTGGAAATGTTATGGGATCGAGCGGATCCGTTATACCTTTATTTATTGAACAGATAAAGAAAGGTGTGCCGGTTACTCTTACAGATAATAGAATGACTAGATTTTTTCTTACATTAGAAGAAGCGATTCGACTATTGTTCAAGGCAAGCGAGAACAGTATAGGCGGCGAAACTTTTGTAATGAATATGCCTGCCTGTTTTATAAGTGAATTGATAGAAGTATTAATGGGTGAGTACGGTACTGTAGATATTACAGAAACTGGTATGCGACCCGGTGAAAAATTGGATGAAATACTTGTATCTGAGCACGAGGCTCCGATGACTTATTTGTATGATAATAACTATTTTGTAATTTTACCTTCATCAGCAAGTGGATCATTACTCGATAAGTATAGTCATTTACCTAAGATTCGTTCTACTGAATTTTCGTCCAGGACAACAATGTTAGAAAAACAACAGATAAAAGAAATGTTGATTAAAGGAAAGTTTTTATGAAAGTAATAGTATTGGGTTCGAACGGTATGGCCGGTCATATTATTACTCAGTATTTAAAGCAATATGGGCACGAAGTAATTACAATGGCAAAGACAGGCGCAGATTTTGCGTTTGATATCGAAAATACTTTAATGGTTAAAGCATTCTTAGATAATATACCATCGGTAGATTATATTATAAATTGTATAGGGCTTTTAGTAAAAGATAGCCAACAACGACCTGATAGAGCAGCATTAATTAATTCATGGTTTCCACACTTCTTAGAACATAGATATAGCGGTACACATACAAGAATAATACATTTATCGACAGATTGTGTATTCAGCGGCAGTAAGGGTAATTATATTGAAACAGACTTACATACAGAGATAGGAGTATATGGAAAGTCGAAGTCATTGGGTGAATTAAATAACAATAAAGATGTTACATTTAGAATGAGTATCATTGGGCCCGAACTAAAGCAAACAGGTACGGGATTAATGAATTGGATCATGAATAATCCAAGCAAAGAAGTATTCGGGTGGGTAAATGCACAATGGAATGGAATCACTACATTACAGTTAGCAAAGAGTATAAATGACTATATGCTGAACCCATGTTATGCAGGAGTATATCACCTTGTTAGTCCTGTAAGTGTTAATAAGTTTGAATTATTAACACTTATGAACGATATCTATAATTTAGACAAAACTATTATTCGGACATTCGGTCCGAAACCAGTTAACAAGATTCTGGTCGATACAAGAAAACTTGTAAAATCTGTAATACCAGCGTATAATATACAGTTAGTAGAGTTAAAGAACTTTGCAATAAAGTAGAATAAAATAAA
>Ga0194060_10000237_pt1 | contig 39528 bp, 37 predicted proteins | sample SepL225m_MetaG_FD_163427 | JGI IMG/M metagenome (GOLD analysis project Ga0194060, IMG submission 163427) | Anoxic zone freshwater microbial communities from boreal shield lake in IISD Experimental Lakes Area, Ontario, Canada - Sep2016-L222-5m | ecosystem: Environmental > Aquatic > Freshwater >...
AGTTCACGCTGACGGACGGCTCCGGCAACCCCATTCTCGGTCTTGAAAGCAACTACAGCAAGGCCGCGACCACCGACGTGCTGGTGACGCAGAAGAACGTTTTTGCTACCGTCGCCAAATTGATGCCGGGCACCAACAACGGTCCGAGCCGCTGGGTCAATTATCTGGTGACCAACATCGCTGTCGCGACCGGCGTTGAAACCGCCGCCCGGACCGCCAACAACGATTCCAACGGCACGCTGACTTACAACGCGACGAAGGGCACCTACACTTACGAGTTCGCGCGTGACATTGCCAACGCGAAGGCGGTCATCGACGCCGGAACCTATACCGGCAACGCCGTCAAGGCCGACCTTGATGACCTCACTTTTGACACGACGAAGCTGCACCGCATCGTGCTGCAGATTTCCGGGCCGAAGCGTGGCACCGGAACCAACACGGCCGATGGCGTGCAGGTGACCCCGGCCGTCAATATGGAAAATCCGCTCAACCTCGTATTCGATTTCAATCTCGTGGCTGATGCGGCGAACCCCGGACATTACACGGCGGTCGCGGCAACCAGTACGCGCGAAATCGTCAAGAGTTCGACCTGCCAGGAATGCCATAGCGACCTGTTCAAGACCGCCGGGCCACACGCTGGCCGTATCGATCCGAGGTATTGCGTGACCTGCCATACCAACCAGCGCGGCTACAACACGGCGCAAGGGGTTCTTGCCGATGGCGCCACGACGTATAACGTCGAGCCGCGCCGACTGCCGGCCGGACAATCCGGCAATCCGTCGGGGTTGGCCGGAGCGTCGAGCGCACTGCGCAACTTCCCGATCATGATCCATGCCATCCACATGGGCGAGAGGCTCCCGGTCAAGACGACGGCGATAAGCTATATCGACGAAGTCAAGTTCCCGCAACCGGTGACCAACTGCGTCAAGTGTCACGATGGTTCCGCCACCGCTGCCAACAAGACCAGCCAGGGCGACAACTGGAAGACTCTGCCGAACCGCCAGTCCTGCGGCGCCTGCCACAACAACATCAACTGGATATCCGGCTACGGTCATACTGCCAACGGCGCTCCTGGCGCCAAGGCAAACGATGCCGACTGCGCCACCTGCCATACGGCTGCCAAGATCCTGACCTACCACGTGACGGTCGATCCGACCGGTGCGACAGACCGTGGCGGCTATCCGCTGAACACGGCGGCCAATGTGCCGACGCCCGGCTTAGCCTCGGGCATGGGGCCGGCGATTCCTCTGGCATCACAGCTGAACATGCCGGAAGGTGTTTACAAGATCGGCCTGGAACTCAGCAGTGCGACCTTGGCCACTTGTCCGACCCCGATTGTTGCCGGCAACCTTTGCGCGACGGTGAAGTTCCGCGTGATGAAGGATGGTTCGCCGGTTACCCTCGCGGCGGCCGGGCGTTACGTGTCGACCTATGAGCCGACCGGTCAGTTGATCCAGTATGTCGATGGCACACCATCGATTTACGTCGCCTACGGCATTCCGATGGAAAATCAGTCGGTCGTTGTGGAGTGGAACCAGGCCGCTAAGAACCAGACGCTGGTCCAGATTCGTAACGCCGCAACGACAGCGATCTCGGCAGCAGCGAAACTCAGCGTGCCGGATGCCAACGGTTGGTACACCGTGGTGCTGGATGGCACGAGCATGCAGATGCCGTCGACGGCAAAGTTGGTCACGGCAGCCTTCGGCATCAACTACGCCGGCTTCACACAACTCAATGCTCCCGGGTATACGGCGGGCATCCGCCTGCGTGAGCCCGAGTTTGCAATGCTGACGGCCACAGGCAACAGCAATCTGGCGCGCCGCAAGGTGGTCGAGAACGCCCGCTGCCTCAAGTGTCACGGCCAGCTGGGTGTCGAGCCTTCCTTCCACAGCGGTGCCCGCAACAACGGCGGCGGTTGCGCGATGTGCCACCAGCCCGATACGGCGACAGGCCATACCGGCGCAGCCAATGGTTATGGCGGCGGTTGGAGCGTACAGGTCAAGAACCTGATCCACGGCATCCACGGCAAGGAGAAGCGGACGCAGAACTTCACCTACGAAGCAACCGTGGCGAACCCGCTGGGTTTTGGAACCATGACTTACCCGGGCAGGCTCAGCAACTGCGAGCAGTGTCATATACCCGGCAGTTATGATTTCAGCACCGTCGGGACAGCCACGACCGCGACCGGCCTCAACAACGGCTATGCCAAGGACTTCCTGAACTGGACGACCGATTCGAAGACCGCAATGCCGACGCCGCCAGCCGGTGCAACAGTGCTCGGACTGTCGCCGTGGGTTGCCACGCAGGGCGCGGGTTTCTTCGACTACAGCACCGACAACTTGGTCAGTTCGCCGATCGCAGCCGCGTGTTTCGGTTGCCACGACAGTTCTACGGCAATAGCGCACATGGAGACGAACAACGGCACGCTGGTGCGCAAGGCCTCGACGGTGACGAACTCCGGTATCGGCACTGCTGCCGGTCGCGCCTCCGGCTTCAAGAAGGTCGAGACCTGCATGGTCTGCCATGACACCGGCAAGACGGCCGACATCAAGGTGGTCCACAAGGTGCCGTAAGCTGCTAATCGGCGAAGCACGGGGAACCGTGTTTCGTCAATCGGTACCAATCAAAACCCCGGGGGTGTCGCCATCCTCGGGGTTTTCCATGATAGACAGCCCTTGATTCTGGCAAGTGACAGAACAAATCGAAAGGAATCGGATGAACCACCGTCGTATATTCACGCGGGCGATCGCTATCGCGTTGCTCCTATGCACCTCTACTGTATTTGCCGCCGCACCTGCGGCGGACGACCCGGCGCCGCGCAAAAAGTCGCTCTCGGGCGAAGAAAAGCAGGCGTGGGAGGCCCGCCAGAAGGAGATGAAAGCCAAGCGCGATGCGAAGGCGAAGATCAAGCGCATTGACATCAATCGCGCCGACAAGGCCGAACTGAAGAAGCTGCCCGGAATCACAGACGAACTGGCTGACAAGATCATCGCCGGGCGTCCTTACGGCGAGCGAGCCGACCTGGTGGGTGACAAGGTCATGGAACTTGGTACCTATGTGGCCATCAAGGATCAGATCGGGATCCTCCCGCCTTATCCTCCTGCGCGAAAAGCGCCGAAGCCAGGCGAGGCGGCGAAGAAGCCACAGGCCAAGTAGGAGGGAGCCAGGATATGAAGCATTCCGCAAAAGTTGCGGGTCGACGGAGGGGGGCGAGCATTCTGCTGCTGGTGGCCGGTATCTCTCTCGCAACGGCATGTTCCAGGTCCCAGCCGGAGGCGACATCCGGAAGTGCCGGCGCCGGACCGACTCAGCCCGACTACAAGAAAATCTGTCAGCACCTTGCTCCGCTGGCCACGGCGGAAAAGAAGGACGCATTCGCCGGAACGTGTGAAGAGACCTACCGGCGCTACCTGCCCTCCTGCAGCAATGCCGCGGCGGTGACCGACTGTTTTGCGAACATCAAGTCGTGGGATGAGCGACTGGCCTGCCTCGACAGTTGCAAGCGCGACACTCCGCCGGCCAGGTAAGCGCCGGCGCTACACGCCGCATTTGTCCGCAGCGCCGGTATTTGCCGCCTGCGGGGGCTACTTCACGGTACAATCCGCCCCCTTCTGCGAGCACATAAGCCTTGGATCACATACGCAACTTCTCCATCATTGCCCATATCGATCACGGCAAATCGACCCTGGCTGATCGCATCATCCAGCGCTGCGGAGGCCTCTCCGACCGCGAGATGGAGGCACAGGTGCTCGACTCGATGGATATCGAGCGCGAGCGCGGCATCACCATCAAGGCGCAGACCGCGGCGCTCAGCTACAAGGCGCGCGACGGCAAGACCTATAACCTGAACCTGATCGACACCCCGGGGCACGTGGACTTTTCCTACGAGGTGAGTCGTTCGCTCTCCGCCTGCGAAGGGGCGTTGCTGGTGGTTGACGCCTCGCAGGGCGTCGAGGCGCAGACCGTGGCGAACTGCTACACCGCCATAGAACTGGGCGTCGATGTGGTTCCGGTGCTGAACAAGATCGATCTGCCGGCGGCCGATCCCGACAATGCCCGCCAGGAAATCGAGGATGTCATCGGCATCGATGCGACGGAGGCGATCCTCTGCTCGGCGAAAACCGGGCTCGGCGTGGATGACGTGCTGGAAGCCGTCATCACGCGCATTCCGGCACCGAAGGGCGATCCCGCAGCGCCGCTGAAGGCGCTGATCATCGACTCCTGGTTCGACAACTACGTCGGCGTGGTGATGCTGGTGCGGGTGATCGACGGTACCGTGCGCGCCAAGGACAAGCTGTTGCTGATGGCGGAAGGTTCCCAGCATCTGTGCGAACAGGTCGGGGTATTCACGCCCAAGGCGCTGACGCGCAGCGAATTGCGCGCCGGCGAGGTCGGCTTCATCATTTCCGGCATCAAGGAACTCGATGCGGCCAAGGTCGGCGACACCGTGACCACGGTCGAGCGCCGCGCCACGGCGCCGCTGGAGGGCTTCAAGGAAATCAAGCCGCAGGTGTTTGCCGGTCTCTATCCGATTGAATCCAACCAGTACGATTCCCTGCGCGATTCGCTGGAAAAGCTGCATCTGAACGATGCTTCGCTGCATTACGAGCCGGAAGTTTCACAGGCGCTCGGTTTCGGTTTCCGCTGCGGCTTTCTCGGCCTGCTGCACATGGAAATCGTCCAGGAGCGGCTCGAGCGCGAATTCGACCAGGACCTGATCACTACCGCACCGACGGTGGTGTATGAGGTGATGATGCGGGACGGTACGCTGATCCAGGTGGAGAACCCGGCCAAGCTGCCTGAGCCGCAGAAGATGGAAGAGATTCGCGAACCGATCATCACCACCAAGATCTTCGTGCCGCAGGAATATCTCGGCGCGGTCATCACCCTGTGCGAGAGCAAGCGCGGCTCGCAGGTGAATCTGGCCTACCACGGCCGCCAGGTGCAGCTCACCTACGAGATGCCGATGGCTGAAGTGGTGATGGATTTCTTCGACAAGCTGAAATCGGTGTCGCGCGGCTACGCTTCGCTCGATTACGACTTCAAGGAGTACCGCGCGGCCGATGTGGTCAAGCTCGACATCCTGATCAACGGCGAGAAGGTCGATGCCCTGTCGGTCATCGTGCATCGTGCCAATGCCGCGTATCGCGGCCGCGAACTGGCGGCCAAGATGCGTCAGCTGATTCCGCGCCAGATGTACGATGTCGCCATCCAGGCCGCGATCGGCTCGACCATCATTTCGCGCGAGAACGTCAAGGCCATGCGCAAGGACGTGCTGGCCAAGTGCTATGGCGGCGACATCACGCGCAAGAAGAAGCTGCTGGAAAAGCAGAAGGCCGGCAAGAAGCGCATGAAGCAGGTCGGCCGGGTGGAAATTCCGCAGGAAGCGTTTCTTGCCGTATTGCGCGTGGGTGAAAAATGAACTTTGCTCTGATCCTCTTCATACTCGTTGTCGCCACCGGTGTTGTCTGGTGCTTCAACCATTTCTGGGCGAGGAAGAAGCGGCCCGCCGGCGCCAGGGATCCCTGGTGGGTGGAGTATGGCGGCAGCTTTTTCCCGGTGATCCTTGCCGTCTTCCTGCTGCGCTCCTTCCTCGTCGAACCCTTCAAGATTCCCTCGGGCTCGATGATCCCGACCCTGCTGGTGGGCGACTTCATTCTGGTCAACAAGTACACCTACGGCGTGCGCCTGCCGGTGATCAACAAGAAGATCGTCGAACTGAACTCGCCGCAACGCGGTGACGTGGTGGTGTTCCGTTATCCGCCGGATCCTTCGCTCGACTACATCAAGCGCGTGGTGGGTCTGCCCGGCGACAAGATTGTTTATCGCAACAAGACGCTGACCATCAACGGCAAGGAGATCGCGCAGAAGAAGGTCGAGGATTACCTGGACCGCGATCGCCTGTTCTACACGCCGCGTTTCACGGAAACCCTGGGCAGCGTCGAGCACGACATCCTGGTTGAGCCCGACGCGCCGCCGTTTGTGCAGCAGATCGTCCGTTTTCCGTATGGCGATAAATGTCACTACAATAGCGAGGGGGTGAGTTGCGAGGTTCCCGCCGGGCACTATTTCATGATGGGCGACAACCGCGACAATTCGCAGGACAGCCGTTTCTGGGGCTTCGTTCCCGACGAAAACCTGGTCGGCAAGGCAATCTTCATCTGGTTCAATTTCAGCAATCTGAACCGGATCGGCTCGTTTCACTAGGGGGTAGCATGAAACTTCAACGTGGCTTCGGTCTGAACACAATCATGATCGGTGGCGTGGTTGTTGCCCTGTCCGCTCTGTTGGCGATGAAGGTGCTGCCGGACTGGATTGAATATGGCAAGCTGGTCAAGGTGCTCAAGGCCACCGCCGCCGACACCAGTCTCAAGGACGCTTCGGTGGCGCAGGTGCGCGCCGCTTATGCCCGGCGCGCCGAGATCGACGAAATCAAGAGTGTCACGCCGCAGGACCTGGACATCACCAAGGAAGGCGGCGAACTGGTGGTTGCCGTTTCCTACGCGAAGAAGGTGCCGCTGTTCAGCAACGTCAGCCTGGTCTTTGATTTCGAGGGCAGCAGCGCAGCCAAGCAATGAAGGCGCAGCGCCTGGAAGCAGCGCTGGGGCACCGCTTCGCCCGGCCGGAATTGCTGGGCCAGGCGCTCACCCATCGCAGTTTCGGTTCTCCCCATAATGAACGTCTCGAGTTTCTCGGCGACTCGGTGCTCAACTGCGCCGTCGCCGCCTACCTGCATGAGCGCTTTGCCGAACTGAAGGAAGGCGAACTCTCCCGCCTGCGCGCAAGCCTGGTGCGGCAGGAAGCGCTGGCCGATATCGCGCAGCGCCTCGCCCTCGGCGACTTCCTCCGTCTCGGCGAGGGCGAGTTGAAGAGCGGCGGCAGCCGGCGCCCCTCGATTCTGGCCGACGCGCTGGAAGCGATTGTCGGCGCGATTTATGTCGATGCCGGCTTCGATGCGGCACGCGCCGTGATCGATCATCTGTATGCGGAAGCCACGAGCGGCATTGATCCCGGTGGTGCCGGCAAGGATCCGAAAACCGCCTTGCAGGAAATCCTGCAGGGGCGGCGCCTGCCGCTGCCGCGTTACGGCCTGCTTGCCACCCATGGCGAGGCGCATGCACAGGAGTTCGAAGTTGAATGTGTCATTCCCGACCTGGGCATCCGCAGCACGGGCAGCGGCGCCAGCCGGCGCAGCGCCGAGCAGCAGGCAGCGCAGCGGGCCATTACCGAGATCAAGCCATGAATCCAGCATTCCGTACCGGCTACCTGGCGGTCATCGGTCGTCCCAATGTCGGCAAGTCGACACTGACCAACCGTCTGGTCGGCGCCAAGGTCAGCATTACCTCGAAGAAGGCGCAGACCACGCGCCATCGCATCCACGGCGTGCTGACGACGGACGCGGCCCAATTCATTTTCGTCGATACGCCGGGCTTTCAGATGACGCACAAGAATGCGCTCAACCGGCTGATGAACCGCAGCGTGACCTCGACCTTTGCCGATGTCGATGTGATTTTGCTGGTGGTCGAGGCGGGGCGCTGGGGCGCGGCCGAAACCGAGATCGCGAAGATGCTGCCGGACGACATTCCGGTGGTGCTGGTGATCAACAAGATCGACCGGCTGGCCGACAAGGCCGAGTTGCTGCCCTTCATCGCCAAGGTGTCGGCGCTGCACCCGTTTGCCGAACTGGTGCCGGTTTCGGCGGAGAAGGGGCTGGGTACGGAGGGCTTGCTGAGCGCTGTTTCGAACTACCTGCCGGAAGCGGAGCCGGTATTCGATGCCGACGACATCACCGATCGCTCCGAGCGCTTCATGGCTTCCGAGATCCTGCGCGAAAAGCTGTTCCGCAACCTGGGCGAGGAACTGCCGTACGGCATCGCCGTGGAGATCGAGAAGTTCGAACAGGAAGGCGACTTGCGCCGCATCCATGCCGCGGTCATCGTTGACAAGGAGGGCCACAGGGCCATCGTCATCGGCAAGGCCGGTGAGCGGCTGAAACGCATCTCGACCGATGCGCGCAAGGAAATGGAGACCCTGTTCGGCGGCAAGGTCTGGCTCGAGACCTGGGTCAAGGTCAAGGGCGGCTGGGCCGACGACGAGCGTGCCCTGAAGAGCCTGGGCTACGGCTGATTCGGAACTGCGGAACCGGTCAAGTCCGTGATGGGAAATCTTTCACCGCAGAGGCGCAGAGGCGCAGAGGGAACGCAGAGAAAGGCTCAAAACCTGTTGCATTCCTCTGCGCTGTTTTTCTCTGCGCCTCTGCGCCTCTGCGGTAAAGTTTCTGCACGATCTTTCGGCGGAAAATCGTGAGCAAGCGCGTCGACGGCCAGGCGGCCTACGTCCTGCATCTGCATCCCTTCAGCGAGACCAGTCTGGTGGTCGATGTCTTCACCCGCGAGCACGGCCGCCTTCCGCTCCTGGCGCGCGGTGCCAGGCGGCCGCGTTCGGCCATGCGCGGCTTGCTCATGTCATTCCAGCCGCTGGAACTGGGCTGGTTCGGCGGCGGCGAGGTCAAGACTCTGGCCAAGGCCGAATGGCTCGGCGGCATGCCTCTGCTGGGCGGCCGTTGCCTGTTGCTGGGCTATTATCTCAACGAGCTGCTGCTGAAAATGCTGCCGCGCGAGGACGCCCACAGCGCGCTGTTCGACGCCTACGCCGAGGCCTTGCGGGCACTCGCCGGCGGCGGTGCGGACGCACCGGAACTGCGCCGCTTCGAGAAGACTTTATTGAAAGAACTGGGCTACGGCCTGACCCTCGATGTGGAACTGGAGACGGGTCGCGCGGTGGTCGCCGACAGGGAATATAGCTATCTGCTGGAACGCGGCCCGGTGGCGAGAGACCACGTTGCCGGTGATTCGCTGCAGGATGGCGGCGCGGCGCCCGGCTTGAGCGGCAAGACGCTGCTCGACATGGCGGCGGATGATTATTCCGATCCGCGCACGCGGCTCGAAAGCAGGCAGCTGATGCGGCAGTTGATCGCGCACCACCTGGGAGGCAAGCCCCTGCAATCGCGGCGGGTGTTCATGGAGTTGCAGGAACTATGATGATTCGAGTCGCCGGCGGCGGCCTTGTGGAGGAAGCATGATCGAACTAGGCGTAAACATAGACCACGTGGCGACAGTCCGTGAAGCCAGGAAGACCCACGAGCCCGATCCGGTATGGGCGGCGGTCGAGGCGCAACTCGGCGGCGCCGACGGCATCACCGTGCATTTGCGCGAAGACCGTCGTCACATTCATGACCACGACGTGCGGCGGCTGCGCGAACTGACCCACATCAAGCTCAACCTGGAAATGGCCGCCACCGACGAGATGGTCGCCATCGCCTGCGCCATCAAGCCGGAAATGGCCATGCTGGTGCCCGAAGGACGGCACGAGATCACCACCGAAGGCGGGCTGGACGTGGCGGGGCAGGAGGCGCGCCTGCGCCAGGTGGTGGCGCGGCTGGCCGGTGCCGGCATCGTTACCAGCGTCTTCATCGATGCCGAATTGCCGCAGGTCGAGGCCGCCGCCCGCATCGGCGTCAGCGTATGCGAAATCCATACCGGGCCCTATGCCCATGCCTTCCACAGTCGCGGCCGCGATGCCGGCAGTGCGCCGGTGCTGGCCGAACTGGACAAGATCCGGCGCGCCGGCGAGGCCATACGCGCCGCCGGCATGCGCTTCAACGCCGGCCATGCGCTCAACTACTACAACGTGCAGCCGGTGGCGGCCATGCCGGGCATAAGGGAACTCCACATCGGCCACGCCATCGTCAGCCGCGCGATATTCACCGGTATGCGCGCAGCGGTGGCCGAGATGAAGCGCCTGATGCGGGAAGCGCAGTGCAGGTGACGATGGAAAACCGAGATTCAAGCCACAGAGGGCACAGAGATCACAGAGGAAAACACCTCCCGCCCACCGTTGCCTTGAGGGCATCGATCCGGAGGACAATTCCATTTGTTGGTTTTGGTCTTCTCTGTGACCTCTGTGTCCTCTGTGGCTAACCGGGTCTTTTTATGATCTTCGGCATCGGCACCGACATCGTCGCCGTGGCGCGCATGGCGGAGTTCTGGCAGCGTCACGGTGAGCGCGGCCTGGAGAAGATGCTGGCACCGGACGAGCGCGAGGCCTGTCGTTGCAGCAAGGATCCGGCGCGCTTTCTGGCCAAGCGCTTCGCCGCCAAGGAGGCGCTGGGCAAGGCCTTCGGCACCGGTATCCGCGCGCCGCTGCTGCTGCCGGAGATCGCCGTCAGCCACGACGAACTCGGCAAGCCGGCGTTCGTCTTCGGTACGGCACTGGCCGGCCATTTTGCCGGGCGCGGACTGGTCGCCCATCTTTCCATCAGCGACGAGCAGGACTACGCCGTCGCCTTCGTCATTCTGGAAAAACCATGAACACGAATCCTCTCGGGCCGCTGATGATAGACATTGCCGGTCAGGAGTTGTCCGACCTTGACCGCGAGCGCCTGGCACATCCGCAGGTGGGCGGCGTCATCCTGTTCGCCCGCAACTACCGCGACCCGCAGCAGCTCAGCGCCTTGTGTGCGGCGATTCATGCCCTGCGCTCGCCGCCGCTGCCGATCGCCATCGACCACGAAGGCGGACGCGTACAGCGCTGTCGCGAGGGCTTCACTCATCTTCCGCCGATGCGCCGGCTGGGCGAGCTGTGGGATCGCGACGCGGCGGCGGCGCGTGCAGCCGCGGCCGACATCGGCTATCTGCTGGCCGCCGAACTGCGCGCCTGCGGCGTCGATTTCTCCTTCACTCCGGTGCTGGATCTTGACTGGGGACCCAGCGGCGTCATCGGCGATCGTGCCTTTCATCGCGACCCGGCCGTCGTCGGCGAACTGGCTGCAGCCCTGATCGAGGGCCTGCGCGCTGCCGGCATGGGCTGCTGCGGCAAGCACTTCCCGGGACACGGCTGGGTCGCGGCGGATTCCCATGTGGCGATACCGGTCGACGAGCGCGGCCTGGCCGAAATGGCGCCCGACATGGCGCCTTACCGGCACCTCAAGCTCGATGCCGTGATGCCGGCGCACGTCATCTATCCGCAGGTCGATTCGCGACCGGCGGGATTTTCACCGGTGTGGATAGACATCCTGCGCCGCGATCTGGCGTTTGACGGCGTCATTTTCAGCGACGATCTGTCGATGCAGGGCGCGAGTGTCGCCGGCGGCATCGTGCAGCGCGCAGAAGCCGCCTGGAGCGCCGGCTGCGATGTGCTGCTGGTGTGCAATGCGCCCGATTCCGTGGCCGACCTGCTGGCGAACTGGCAGCCGGCGCACGACCCGGTTCGCGCGGCAAGACTGGCGCGGCTGGCGCCCGCCACGGCCTGGCGGGTGGATGCAGCGCGCCAGGCCGCCGGCCGGGCGGCGGTGGAGTCTGTTGCGGCCTAGCCGGCTATTTTGCTGTTCTGGTGCCGGTTGTTGGCGACCAGGGCGATCAGCACGATGGCGGCGCCGAGCAGTTCAAGCATCGCCGGACGGCGGCCCTGAATGAGGGCGATCAGGTAGGTGATGACCGGGGCGAAATTGGCGAACAGGCCTGCGCTCAGCGGGCCGATCTTTGCCACCGCCATATTCCAGAAGAGTATGCCGAATATCGAGACGCAGAAGACGATGAACGCCAGTTGCGGCCAGACTTCGATCAGTTGTTGCGCCTGCGGCGGCCGGCTGTGGCCGGCGAGGGAGGAAACGGCAAGCACCGCCACGATGGCGACCCAACCCAGCGAGCAGGAAAGTGCCGTGTAGCGCACCGGCGACCAGCCGGGAAACTGCTGTCCGCCCAGCGTGTAGGTGGTCCAGAACAGCGAGGCGAGAAAAACCAGGCCGTTGCCCAGCGCATCACCGCCGCCGAGACGCGAGATGTCGCCGGCGGTGACGACGAGCAACTCGCCCGCCAGCGCCAGGACAATCGCCGCGAGCGTCAGCCGGTCGGGCCGGCGGCGCGTGCGCCACCACTGAAACAGGGCCACCTGTATCGGCGTCAGGGCGAGGATCATGGCTCCCACCTCGGGCCGTGTCAGGCGCACGCCTTCGAACACGCAAAGGCCGAAACCGGCGAAGCCGCAGGCACCGAACAGGGCCGTTTTTGCCAGATGGCCATCGGTGTTCAGCGCTTGGCGTCCTTCCCGCGCCAGCAGCAGGCCGACGAATACGCAGGCCGCGACGCCGAAACGCATCGCCGTGAGCCAATAGGGATCGACCAGTTCCAGCGCCGATTTGCCGGCCGGCAGAAAACCGCCCCAGATGGCGATGACCAGCAGCATGTAGAGGCTGCCGCGGCGGTGATCGCGGCGTGACGGATTCATGCCGGTCAGAAGCTGAGGACGCCGCCGGCGAGATGCCGCGACTTTGCCAGCCGGGTCAGCGCCGGCAGCAGATTCAGGCTGCTGCTCTGCTTCAGGCGTTGCGCCGCTGTCTTGAGTTCATCCATGGTCAGGGCCGGCGCGGCGCCGGCGGTGCCCAGCGCGATGGCGTTGCCGCTGTCGCACGAGGGAAAGGCGATGGCGCGGCCCCCGAATGCCTCCTGCAGGCGCGTCACGCTCTTGCTGAAATCCTTGCGCCGCGACAGCAGGTTGACGCACAGCAGCCCGTCCTTTGCCAGCCGGGCGCGGCAGTCGAGATAGAAGGGCAGGGTGTCGAGCCGGCCGGCGCGGGCGTCGGCATCGAAGCCATCGATCATGATCAGGTCGTAGCGCTGCTTCGAACTGATCATGAAGTCGGCGCCGTCGCCGTGGCGGATGTCGATGCGCACGGGGTCGTCCGGCAACTTGAAATACTGCCGTGCCACGGCTTCCACGCGCGGCTCGATTTCAATCACGGTGAGCTTCGCCTGCGGCCGCCAGCGATAGAGGAACTTGGTCAGCGAGCCGGCGCCGAGCCCGACCTGCAGCACCTTGCGCGGCCAGTCATCGCCGTGCAGCAGCAGCGGCATCATCATCTCGCGGGTGTAGTCCAGTTCAAGGGCAAACGGCCGCGCGATGCGCATCGCGCCCTGCACCCAGTCCGAGCCGAAGTGCAGATAGCGCACGCCGGCTTCTTCGCTGATGTCGATGCTCAATGTAGAAGCCGCCCGTCGGGCGGAAACAGTTCGTCGACGATTTCGGGACCGAAGCGGTATTCGTGGCCGCAGATCTCGTCTTCGATGGCGATCATCGCGGCATCGGCGATCATGCTTTCGACTTCTTCGCGGCCCAGCGAGAGCAGCATGTTGCGCACCTTTTCTTCGTCGCGCGGGCAGTGCCAGATGGCTTGCCGCGGCGCGAACAGGCGCACCTCCTCTTCGCCGAAAAGCCGCGTCAGCAGGGTTTCCGGGGCCAGCGCAAGTTCCTCCGGCCTGACCGTGGCGGCGAGTTGCACGATGCGGTTCCAGCCATCCGGGTCAAGCGCATCGGCTTGCGGCAGTTTTTGCAGGAACAGGCCGCAGGCGGTGTCGGCCGTTGCGGCCAGCCACAGACGCGCCGCCTGCTGTTCGGACTGTTCCAGGTAATGCTCGAAGATCGCCGCCAGGGTGCTACCGACCAGCGGCACCACGCTCTGGTAGGGTGTTTCCGCTGACTCGGGTTGCAGCGTCAGCACCAGTTGCCCGTCGCCGAGCAGGCCGTCGATGCCGGCTATCGCGGTGTCGGCTTCCGCGGCCAGGGCCGTCCTGGCCATGCCGCGCAGATGCAGTTGCTCGTTGCAGTCCATCACCAGCATCGACACCGGGCCGTGGCCCTGCAACTGGAAGCTCAGGCGCCCCGGCGTCTTCAGGTTGCTGCCGATCAACGCGGTCACCGCAGCCAGTTCGCCCAGCAGTTCGCGTACCGGCGCCGCGTAGTTGCGGCGGCTGGTCATCGCCGCCCAGGACGGGCCGAGTTGCACCAGGGCGCCGCGGATGTCGAGGTCTTCGAGCAGGAAGCGATGGACGGAATCCATCATCTGACAAAGCTGTCGAACACGGTCGGATCGAAGCCCGTCAGGATTTGCCCGCCGTCGTTTTCCACCACCGGGCGGCGGATCACGCTGGAGTGTTCCATCATCAGCGCCACCGCCTGTCCCTGCGTGGTGATGGCCTGCTGCTCGGGCGTCAGCTTGCGCCAGGTGGGTCCTTTGGTGTTCATCAGGGCCTGCCAGCCCAGCGTGCGGCACCAGTGCACCAGCCGCTCGCGCGGCACCCCTTGTTTTTTGTAGTCGTGGAATTCGTAGCTGATGCCATTGGAATCGCACCAGGCAAAGGCTTTCTTCATGGTGTCGCAATTCTTGATGCCGTATATTTTTATCATTTCAGCGCCTGCAGCGGAATCCCGAGAATGGTGCCGAATCATAGCAAACGCGGCATAATCGCCGCCCATGAACACATCCATCCTTATGCGCCGCATCCTGCCGGCGGCAATCATTGTCGCCATTGCCGGCGGCGCCTTGTACTGGACCACGCGCCCCAAGCCGGTGGCGGTGGTGCTGAAGACCGTCGATCGGGGTATTGTCGAAGCAACCGTGGTCAATACCCGCGCCGGCACGGTCGATGCGTGCCAGCGCACCAAGCTGTCGACCATCCTCGGCGGTCGCATCGAAGTCATGGCGGTGAAGCAGGGCGACCACGTCAAGAAGGGCCAGCTGCTGATGAAGTTGTGGAACGACGATCAGAAGGCCCAGCAGAGGCTCGCCGAAGCCGGCCTGGCCTCGACCCGGCAGCACCTCAACGAGATCTGCGCCGCAGCTTCGCGCGCCGCCCGTGATGCGACACGTCAGGGCAACCTGCGCACCCGGGGTTTCATTTCCGAGGCCGGCGAAGACACGGCGCGCACCGAGGCCGAGGTGCGCAAGGCTTCCTGCGATGCCGCCCGGGCCGATGTCGGCCAGGCCGAGGCGAAAGTTCATGCGACCAAAGTGGAGCAGGGGCGCACCGCGCTGTATGCGCCGTTTGACGGCATCGTCGCCAAGATCGTCGGCGAACTCGGCGAGTATTCGACGCCTTCGCCGCCGGGAGTGCCGACGCCGCCGGCGATCGACCTCATCGACGATAGCTGCCTTTACATCACGGCGCCGATGGACGAGATCGATGCGCCCAAGATCAAGCTCGGCCTGCCGGTGCGCGTCTCGCTCGACGCCCTGCCGAAGCAGCCGCTGAAAGGCAAGGTGCGGCGCGTGGCGCCCTACGTGCTGGCGGTCGAAAAGCAGTCGCGCACCGTCGATGTCGAAATCGATTTCGAAATGCCGGCCAGCGGCAAGCTGCTGGTAGGTTACAGCGCCGACGTCGAGATCGTGTTGAGCAACCGTGCCAACGTGCTGCGCGTGCCGACCGCGGCGCTGATCGAAGGCGGCAAGGTGATGGTACTCAATGCCGACAGCGGCAAACTCGAAGAACGCAAGGTCAAGGCCGGGATCGCCAACTGGGAATTTACGGAAATCGTCGAAGGTCTGACCGAGGGCGAGCGCATCGTCATTTCGCTGGAACGCGAAGGCGTGAAAGTCGGCGCCAGCGCCACGCCGGACGAAAAATCGAAATAGGATGGCCGTAATCGAGCTCGCCGGCATCGCCCGCGTCTTCCACCTCGGCGACAGCGTGGTGCATGCGCTGGACCGGCTCGATGTCAGCATCGAGCCCGGCGAATACGTGGCGATCATGGGGCCGTCGGGTTCCGGCAAGTCCACCCTGCTCAATCTGCTCGGCCTGCTCGACCGGCCCGATGCCGGCTCCTACCGCCTCGAGGGGCGCGACGTCACCACGCTGTCGCCGGACGAGCAGGCCGCCGTGCGCAGCCGGCGCATCGGCTTCGTGTTCCAGAGCTTCCACCTGGTGCCGCGCCTCACCGCAGCGGAAAACATCGCCCTGCCCATGATGCTGGCCGGCATCCCGGCGGCGGAGCGGGCGCAGCGGGTGACGCAGGCGCTCAAGGATTTCGGCCTCGATCAGCGTGCCGGGCACCGTCCCGACCAGTTGTCCGGCGGCCAGCGGCAGCGCGTGGCGATTGCCCGCGCCACCATCATGCAGCCCGCCGTGCTGCTCGCCGACGAGCCGACCGGCAACCTCGACCGCGCCACCGGCGACGACGTCATCAACCTGCTGGAAGCCCTCAACCAGCGCGGCATGACCCTGATCGTCGTCACCCACGATGCGAAAATCGGCGCCCGGGCAAAGCGGCAACTGATGATGGAAGACGGATTGCTGAAAAGCGATAGCGGACGTGGGTAAGAGGCGTAAGGTCTCGTCTTCCGGCCAACAGGCTTGCGGGCGTCATGCGTAAGGCCGATGTCCTGCGCTTTGCCCGCGATGCGGCGACGGCCTATCCGCTGCGTACCTCGCTGTCGGTGCTGGCGATGGCCATCGGCGTGGCGGCGGTGGTGGTGCTGACGGCCTTGGGCGACGGCGCCCGGCGCTACGTGGTGGATCAGTTTTCGGCGCTCGGCAGCAACCTCGTCATCGTCCTGCCGGGGCGCTCGGCGACGGGCGGCTTCAGCCCGGCCAATGCCCTGACGACGACGCCGCACGACCTCACCATCGACGATGCGTTTGCGCTGACCCGCCTGCCCCTGGTGCGCCGCGTGGCGCCGCTTACGGTCGGCAATTCGGAGATCAACGCCAACGGCCGGCTGCGCGAGGTGGTGGTGGCGGGCACCACGTCGACGTATACCGACATCCGCAATTTCAAGATGGCGGCGGGCAGTTTCCTGCCCGAGGGTGACTGGAACCGCGGCGCTCCGGTGGTCGTGATCGGCTCCAAGATCAAGGAGGAAATATTCGGCGGCAATCCTGCCGTCGGTGAGCTCGTGCGCCTCGGCGACCGGCGCCTGCGCGTGGTCGGCGTACTCAAGTCGACCGGGCAGGGCCTCGGCATGAACACCGATGAACTGGTGTTCGTGCCGGCCGGCGTGGCCCAGAGCCTGTTCAACACCCACACCCTGTTCCGCATCCTGATCGAGGCGCGCGGCCGCGACGAGATCGAGGCCGTCAAGCGCGAGGTGACCACTGCGCTCAAGGCGCGTCATGGCGGCGAGGAGGACGTGACGGTGATCACCCAGGACGCCGTGCTGGCCACCTTCGACAAGCTGCTGCGCGCATTGACCGCCGCCGTGGCGGGCATCGCCGCGATCAGCCTGGCGGTGGCCGGCATCCTGGTGATGAACGTGATGCTGGTCGCCGTGACCCAGCGCACCGCGGAAATCGGCCTGCTCAAGGCTCTCGGCGCGCGCGGTGCGACCATACGGGACGCATTCATGGCCGAGGCAGCGATGCTGTCGCTGGTCGGCGCCTTCACCGGTTACGGCCTCGGCCTGTTCGGCGCCTTCGTCCTGCGCCAGATGTATCCGGTGTTTCCCGCCTATCCGCCGGACTGGGCGGTGATTGCGGCACTGCTGACGTCCTTGTCCACCGGCCTGGTGTTCGGCATCATGCCGGCGCGCCGGGCGGCGCGACTGGACCCGGTGCAGGCCCTCATGAAGCACTGAGATGCTTTTTTCCGACTCCCTGACGCTGGCCATCCGCGCCATCAGTTCGCAGCGCCTGCGCAGTTTCCTGACCCTGCTCGGCATCGCCGTCGGCATCGCCGCCGTGATCCTGCTGACCTCCATCGGCGAGGGCATCCATCGTTACGTGCTGGTCGAGTTCACCCAGTTCGGCACCAATGTCGTCGGCATCCATCCGGGTCGCACCAAGACCGGCGGTACCGTCGGTTTGCCCAGCAGCGCGCGGCCGCTGACGCTGGAAGACGTCGAGGCGATGAAGCGCCTGCCCAACGTGGTTGCCGTCACCCCCAGCGTTTTCGGCAATGCCGAGGTCAATGGCAACGGCCGCGTGCGGCGCGTCTCGGTCTATGGCGTCGGCACCGGCCTGCTGGTTGTGTTCCGCGCCAAGGTGCGCAGCGGCCAGTTCCTGCCGGAAGAGGAGGCCGCAGCCGCGCGCGCCCAGGTAGTGCTCGGGCCCAAACTGAAGAACGAGTTGTTCGGCGCCGAGAACGCGCTGGGCGCCAAGGTGCGCATCGGCGGTCTGCAGTTCCGCGTGATCGGCGTCATGGAGGCCAAGGGGCAGTTCCTCGGCATCGATCTCGACGACACGGCGTATGTCCCCGCGGCACGCGCGATGGAACTGTTCAATCGCGAAGGCCTCAATGAGATCAGCATTTCAATCGCCGAGGGCGTGCCCGCCGCCGGCGTTGTCGCCAACATCAAGGATGTGATGAAGGCGCGCCACGGCCGCGAGGACGTCACCATCATCAGCCAGGAGGAAATGCTGGCCACGCTGGGCGGCATTCTCGACGTGCTGACCATGGCCGTCGGCGCCCTGGGCGGCATCTCGCTGCTGGTCGGCGGCGTCGGCATCGTCACCATCATGACCATCGCCGTCACCGAACGCACCAACGAGATCGGCCTGCTGGTGGCGCTCGGCGCGCGGCGGCAGACCATCCTCGGCATCTTTCTCGGCGAAGCCGTGGCGCTGGCGGCGATCGGCGGTCTGGTCGGCCTGATACTCGGCATGGGCCTGGCGCAACTGATCGGCTTTTTCGTGCCGGCGCTGCCGGTGCACACACCCTTGTCCTTCGTGCTGCTGGCGGAGGCGCTGGCCTCGGTCATCGGTCTTGCCGCCGGCGTGCTGCCGGCAAGGCGGGCGGCGCGACTGGATCCGGTAGAGGCCCTGCGCACGGAATAGTGGCGTTAATGTCTGCTCCCGCTGCTGGCTGCCGGCAGACCAGACTTGCCGGCGCATTGACAGGCTGTGTAGTTATGACCATAGTTATACAGTGGCCTATCTCAAATATTGATACAAAAACAAAAATCAGCCCCTGGCCATGAAAAATCATTCCCGAATTCGCACCTCCGTCTTGCCTCGTTGCGACGGCAGCGAAGAGCCAGGCCGATTCATTCGATATCCTTGGTTTTGAGGCAGAGGTAGCCCAATCATGGCGGAACACGATATGGATCGCTTTCGCAGCGATCTCCTTAACGAATCCATGCTTTGGATTGGTGTCCTGACGGTGCCAATGCTGGCGGTCTTGCTTGCCCGCGTTCCATCCATGGGCTTCACGCTACTATTCGGCATTCAAATAGTTCTGATTTCCATACTCTGGCTGGCCGTATTGCAGCGCCATCGGATCAGCTACGTCTGGCGCGTAAGAATCGTTCTGCTATTGCAGTGTATTTCCGGTTTGAGCGGATTAAGTCAGCTCGGCCCGGCGTCGGTTTCCGGCGCACAACTGGGCTTTACCCTGCTCATTGCGGTAACCTTCACCAGTGGTCGCGTTGCATTGGTCGTCGGGTTAAGCGTGCTCGGCGGACTACTCCTCATCGCCTGGGGCGCAATCAGTGGCGCACTGGAATTTTCCCTCGATTACCCGGTGTATGCACACAGTCCGTACAACTGGGTGGCAATTATTGTGTCCATCGCCGGTTATGGCGGAATTACTACGCGTATCGTCTGGCGCCTGCTGCATCGTCTGACCAGTTCACTTGGTGAGTTACATGTAGTCAATACAGCACTCAAGGACGAGATCGCGGAGAGAAAGGACTCCGAGGTACGTGTGGCCCGCTTGCTGGTGGAGAAGACCAAGATACTTGAGACCGATCTGGTCGGCATCGTTACCATCCGCGAGCGCAAGATCACCTGGGCCAATCCGGCAGCAGAACGCATCGGCGGCTTCGGTCGCGGCGAGTTGGTCGATATGCCGATGAAGGACCTCTACCCGGACCAGGAGTCCTACGAACGTATGGGCGCGTTGGCTCAGGCGGCGCTCAGCAAGGGCGAGGTCTTCCGCAGCCGGTTTCAGCTCAAGCGCAAGGACGGGAGCCTCTTTTGGGTCGATGCCAGCGGCTCGGTTCTGGACCCGGCAACAGGTGAGTCGCTGCGGTACTTGATCGATGTGAGCAAGGCGGTGGAACAAGAGGAAGCCTTGCGCCAAGCCAAGATCGAGTCAGAGGTGGCGAATGTTGCCAAGAGCCGCTTCCTGGCGGCGATGAGCCACGAGATCCGCACCCCGATGAACGGCATCCTGGGCATGGCGCAAGTGCTGCTGATGCCCGACGTCAGCGAGGCCGAGCGGCAGGATTACGCGCGCACCATCGTCGGTTCCGGGGAGATCCTGTTGGCGCTGCTGAACGACATCCTTGACCTGTCCAAGGTCGAGACGGGCATGGTCGAACTCGAAGCCGTCGCCCTCGATCCGGCACAGGTGATCGGCGAAGCGCAGGCGCTGTTCGCCCAGACCGCCCGCAGCAAGGGCTTGCGCATCGAGGCTGGGTGGAGCGGTGCACCGCAGCAGTATCTCGGCGACGCGCACCGCCTGCGGCAGATGCTCGGCAACCTGGTAAGCAACGCCGTCAAATTCACGGCGCAGGGGAAGATCCGCATCGAAGGCCGCGAAGTCGGCGGCGACAGCCAGACGGCGCTGCTCGAATTCAGCGTCAGCGACAGCGGCATCGGCATCACCGAAGGCGATCAGGCGCGGTTGTTCCAGGCCTTTTCGCAGGCCGACAGCAGTATCACGCGGCGCTACGGCGGCAGCGGCCTGGGGCTGTCCCTGGTTGCCCAACTGGCGGGCCTGATGGGCGGCGAGGCCGGCGTCGACAGCGAAGTCGGGCATGGCTCGCGCTTCTGGTTCCGCATCCGCGCCGGACGGAGCGCGGCGAGTCTTGACGCTGGTGAGGCAAAACCGGTCTCCGGCGCCGGCGCGCGCTCAAGCACCGCTGCGCACCTTTCCGGCCGGGTGCTGGTGGTCGAGGATGACCCGGACAACCGCAAGGTGATCCAGATCCTGCTGCACAAGCTCGGCCTCGACACGGTGATGGCGGAGGACGGGCAACAGGCGCTCGATGCCCTGGCCGGGGGCGAAGCAGCCGACCTGATTCTGATGGACGTGCAGATGCCGCGCGTGGACGGCTATGCCACCACCGAGGCCCTGCGGCGGAGGGAGAAGGAAACGGGGCAGCCGCGGCGCCCGATCATCGCCCTGACTGCGAATGCATTCGCGGAGGACCGGCGGCGCTGTCTGGCGGCGGGCATGGACGATGTTCTGAATAAGCCGATCATGTTCGATGCACTCAAGGCGGAACTCGCCAAGTGGCTGCCGGCGGCGGATGCGGGCAGCATGAATGCAGCCGACACCCCGGCGGTGGCGGACAAACCCCTGGACATGACGCGCGTTGCCGCGCTGGTGGCGGAACTGCTGCCGCTGCTGGGGGCAAACAAGTTCGACGCGCTGGGTCGCTTCAAGGCCCTGCAGGAGGCCGTGGCGGGCAGCGCCCTGGCGGCGGAGATCGACGAAGCGGGGCGTCTGCTGCAAGGGATGGACTTTGCCGCGACGCTGGAGTGCCTGCGCCGGTTGGCGACGACGCAGGGATGGGACAAGAGCGCATAATCAGTGCAAGATAAATACGCTGGAGTTTGGCGGCATGTCCTTAATTCGCAAGATTCTGATTCTTTTTTTGTCGTGCCTGACTTTCTCTCCTTCCGCGTTCGCAGTTGAACCGGAAGCGATTTCCGGCCGATCCTCATATATTTTCCTGGGTAATGCGAATTACCCGCCGTTCATCTATCTGGAGCAAACCGCGACCGTTGGTGTGGTCGTAGACATTGCAAAGGCAATCATCCAGAAAGGTCAGATCAACGCGCAATTTATAGCGATGGACTGGGCTCAAGCTCAGGAACAGGTGCGCGGCGACAAAGCCGACGCATTGGTACTGATCAACAAGAACCCCGAGCGGGAAAAACTGTACGACTTTTCCGAACCACTGCTCAAATCAGAGTTCGTGATTTTCCGAAAATCGTCCCGTGTTGATATCAGTGATACCGGATCCCTTGAGGGCAGGACCGTTGGAGCGGAAAAGGGGGGCTACACCACTTCCCTGATGCAGAAATTCCCCCTGATCCGTCTGCAGACGGTTTCTGACCTGCGTGAAGGATTCCGGATGCTTGAACGGGATCAGCTTGATGCCCTGATAACCGAGCGCTGGGCCGGCGAGTTCGAATTGGCGAAAAGCGGCGTCCCCGGGATTGTCGCTGTCAAGCAGGCTGTCGAGGCCAGCACTTCTTACATTGCCGTGCGCAAGGGCAATCAGGCATTGCTGGAAAAGATAAACGCCGGGTTGCGACTGATCGACGAGGATGGCACCAGGCAATTGATTCAGGATCGATGGAGCAACAAGGAAGTGGTCCATGTGACAAGGGAGAAATTCAACTATTACCGGATTGCCGTTTTTTTGGCTTTCGTTACGCTGGCTCTACTCTGCCTGCTCCTTATCTACAGCAGAAAACTGGCGAAGCACCGCGAACAGCTGGAGGCCCGGGTTCTCAGCAGAACTCTGGAATTGGCAACGGCACGTGCCGAGGCTGAAAGCGCCAACGCGGTCAAAACCCGCTTCATGACGAATGTAAGCCATGAAATGCGCACACCTTTGCAAAGCATTATCGGCTATTCAGAACTGGGCCAGGTCACACTGGAAGATGCAAAGCGGGAGGCACTGGCGGGCTACTTCGACAATATCTATGCATCCGGTATCCAGCTGAGCGGCCTTGTGGAGTCCCTGCTTTCCATCGCAGATCAGGAATGGAATGAACATGCGGGGCATGCGCAAGACCCGATGCAAGAGATCGATGTCGCACCGTTTGCGCTCGCGATCAGCACCGTCATGGAGCTCATGGCGAAGAAGGCCGGCCAACAACTGGTCATGGACTTGCAGGCGAAAGTACCCTGTTTCCGGGGAGACCCGATCCGGCTGCGCCAGGTTTTTGAACACCTGATGGCGAATGCCGTACGCTACTCGCCGGCGGGAGCGACCACCATTCTGCGGGTGACCGACACCCTGCTGAACAGGACCCAGTCGCCGGCAGGGATTCCTGCTATCTCATTTCAAGTGATTGACCAGGGTTGCGGCATTCCCGAAAAGGAAATCAATGCCGTATTCGAGCCTTTCTATGAAAGCACCCGCACAGCCAACCCGGCTGGCGGCACAGGGCTTGGACTGCCGCTCAGCCGTTGTATCGTCGCGCGTCATGAAGGCGCGATTTCAATAATCAACAATCCGGAGGGGGGGGTGACATGCCAGGTGCTTTTACCCATCGCTCAATTGGAGAAAACTGAAGCAGGCGTAACCCCGAAGGGGTCCAATTAGCCGGCGAGAATGACCTTGCCACGCCCGGTGTCGTAACGCATCTGTCCGCGCAGCCCGTGACAATTTTTCGCGGTAACGTGACGCGTGAATAATGTGATGTTGGCCTGGCTGCCGGTTTCAGCCTGACCCCGAAACCCCGGCTCCCTCGTTTACACTTCAGGCGTGGATGAACCGCGCACTGACGAGACCCTCATGCTGGCCTATCGCGACGGCGAGGCGGCGGCGTTCGAGGCGCTCTACACTCGTCATCGCGCTCGCCTGTTCCGTTATCTGTTGCACCAGTGCGGCCGGCGCGAGCAGGCGGATGAAATGTTTCAGGAGGTATGGATGTCGGTGATTCGCGCCCGCAGCGGCTACGAGGTGTCAGCCAGATTCACCACCTGGCTCTACCGCATCGCGCACAATCGCCTGATCGACGGCTTTCGTGCGCGCGGCCGGCTGGCTGAATTCGAGGTCGATGCCGCCGACGCCGACGGCGATCCGCCCGATTACCCCGCGCCAGCCGGGGTCCAGCCGGAGCGCCTGCTGGAGCGCGCGCAACTGGCCGGCCGGCTGCTGGCCGCCATCGAGGTTCTGCCGGCGGTGCAGCGCGAAGCCTTCCTGCTGGCGACCGAGGGCGGCCTGACGGTGGAGGAAATCGGCCAGGCCACCGGCACCGGCTTCGAGACTGCGAAAAGCCGCTTGCGCTATGCCTATGCGCGACTGCGCAGCGAACTGGGGGATCTGCAATGACCCGCTCCACCCTGCCGTCGGGTCCCGAGGTGCCGGAATCGACCCTGGCCGCACTTCATGCGCTGTACCGCGAAGCGGCCAGTGCCGAACCGGGCCCGGGCCTCGACCGCAGCATCCTGGCTGCCGCACGGGCCGAACTGAACGTCGGCCGCGCCGCCAAGGCACGCAAGCCGGCGCCGTGGTGGAAGCGCTGGCTGCCCCTGACATCGGCGCTTGCCATGGCCCTTGTCGGGCTGTCGGTGACCTGGCGCGTCATGGACGAACAGGAGCGCCATCTGCGCGAGGAAATGAAAGCGGCCGAGGCGGCAGGAGAAACCTTGCGCGCCCCGCCGGCACCGCGCTCCACCGAGGCCGGGTCCTCGATCAGCGCCGTGGCGCCGGTCGGGGAGACAAGTCGGCGCGTGGAATCGGACGCGGCCAAGGATGCGCCGCGCCGCCTTGCCGGGCCCGCCGCACCGCCGGCTGCCACGGCCACGGCCACGGCCCCGGCCGAGCCGGCACCGATGCCAGGCAAGGCGATGGAGAAGGGACTGCGTGCCGGCCCGGACGAGTTGCGGGAGAGGCGCGATGCGCCTGCCGTGGCCGCTCCGGCGGCGAGTCCCGCCCCGGCGCGGGCGCTGATGAAGCTTGAAGCCCGGTCTCCAGGCCCTGCGGCGAGCGGTGCGGGCGCGGCCGACTCGATCGCACCCGCTGCCGTCGATGCCGCCACGCCCGAGGCCTGGCTCAAGCACGTCCGCGAGCTGCGCGCCGCGGGGCGCAGCGCGGAAGCGGCGCAAAGCCTTGCCCGTTTTCGCCTGCGCTACCCGGACTTCGTGCTGCCGGACGATCTGCTCAATCTGAAATAGGCCGGACAGCGCCAACCCTTTTTTCTGACGTCCTCCGTTTACAGGCTTGCGGACATCGCAAACCATCAATCACGGAGGACATCATGAAGAAACCTACCCTTGCATCCTGCATTCTCGGCACAGCGAGTTTCCTCGCCCTGCTGGGCTGTACCCAGCCTGCGCTGGCGGCGCGTCTGGTCGATGTTTCGATCGTCGACCGGACCACCGGCGAGCGGCTGCAGCCGTACCGGCACGACGGCAGGCTGTATGTCGCCGGCACGCCCGGCGACCGCTACGGCGTCGAACTCAGGAGCCGGCAGGGCGAGCGCTTGCTTGCCGTGTTGTCGGTGGACGGCGTCAATGTGCTCACCGGCCAGACCGCCGCTACCCTGCAGTCCGGCTATGTGCTCAACGGCTGGCAAAGCTACGGCATCAACGGCTGGCGCAAGAGCATGGACGATGTCGCCCAGTTCGTGTTTACCGCGCTGCCCGACAGCTATGCGGCGCGCACCGGCCGGCCGGGCAATGTCGGCGTGATCGGCGTCGCGGTCTATCGCGAGAAGGCACTGCCGTCCCAGGCCGATGTCATGGCGCCGTACTCGCTGCCGGCGGAACCCCGACGCGGCGAATCGCGTGCGATGGCGAAGGACGAGCTTGGACGCGCTGCGGCTCCGTCGGCTGCTCCCGCGCCGGTCGGAAAGGGGGGCAGCGACTCCGCCAACGGTGTCGCCGGAATGCTTGCCGACAAGGCTGAATCGCGTGCCGCCTTGCGTGCGGAATCCGAACTGAAGTCGCTCAAACTCGGCACCGGGCATGGCGAACGCGAGTATTCGCCGACGCGCCATACCGAGTTCGTGCGCAACAGCGATTCGCCCGACGAGATCATCACCATCTACTATGATTCGCGCGCCAATCTGGTTGCCCGCGGCATCATTGCCGGACCGCGTCTCGCCGATCCCAGACCATTTCCCGCAGGCGCGGGGTTTGTGCCGGATCCGCGCGGCTGAATGCCGGTGGCGCTACACCAGTCCGTTCATGAGCTGCACTCTCACCGTATCGCCCGCGCTCACGTTGTCGCGCCCGGCTTCGAGGACGATGAAACAGTCGGCTTCGGACATCGAGCGCAGCACGCCGGAACCCTGGGCACCGGTGGGGCGCACGCACCACTCGGCGTTTTCCCGGAACAGGATGCCGCGCTGGAATTCGGTGCGTCCGCGGCCCTTCTTCATGGCTTCGACGCAGCGCGCGGGAAAGTCGGGAAAGGGCGGCACCGGATCGACGCCGGCCAGCTTGAGAATGGCCGGTCGCACGAACTGGTAGAAGGTGACCATCACCGCCACCGGATTGCCAGGCAGGCCGAACAGCCAGGCGCCGGGGCGGTCTGCGCCGTCCGGCTGGATGCGGCCGAAGGCCATGGGACGGCCGGGCTTCATGGCGATCTTCCAGAAGGCGACTTCGCCGAGCCGGGTCATCAACTGCTTGATGAAGTCGGCTTCGCCGACCGAGACGCCGCCGCTGGTGATGATGGCGTCGGCGCAAGCGGCGGCTTCGCGGAACGCCGCTTCGAGTGCGGCCGGTTCGTCCCTGATCACGCCCATGTCGATGACGTCGCAGCCCAGGCGCGTCAGCATGCCCCACAGCGTGTAGCGGTTGCTGTCGTAGACCGCACCGGGTGCCAGCGGCGTGCCGATCGAGCACAGTTCGTCGCCGGTGGAAAACAGCGCGACGCGGACGCGGCGGCGCACCGCGAGTTCCGCCACGCCGAGCGAGGCGATGATGCCGATCTCGGCCGGACGCAGCTTTTTGCCGGCGGTGATGGCGGCGCGCCCGGCCTGCAGGTCCTCGCCGGCGCGGCGCAGGTTCTGCCCGCTGCGCTGGCCCGGCGGGATGATGACGGCATCGCCCTCGACGCGCGCGACCTCCTGCACCACAACGCAGTCGGCTTCCGGCGGCAGGACGGCGCCGGTCATGATTCTCACCGCTTCGCCGGCATTCATGGCGCCGTCGAAGGCGCGTCCGGCGAAAGCGGTGCCGATGTTCTTCAGGCGCGTCTCGCCGGTGGCGGCGAGATCGCCGCAGCGCAAGGCCCAGCCGTCCATGGCCGAATTGTCGTGGCTCGGCACGTCGATGGGCGAGATGACGTCCCCGGCCAGCACGCGGTCCAGCGCCTGGCGCACGAAAACCTGCTCATGGCCGGCGACGGGAGACAGCAGATCGAGGATCAGTTCGCGCGCACGATCGACATGCAGCGATTCCGGGTCGTAGTTGTCGGCGCAGGAAAGGGTCTGGAGGATGGAGGTCATGGCATGGTGCGGGGCGCAGATCAGCCGCCGATATAGGACATTTCAATTTTTCCGGAGCCGGCCGGCAGGGTGGTGGCGGCGCTGCGGATTTCGGAGTAGCGGTCGTCGCGGTCGCGCCAGACGGCGGCAATGGCGCGCTGCAACTGTTCGTCTCCGGCACCCTGGCGCAGCAGGGCGCGCAGGTCGTGGCCGCTCCGGGCAAAGAGGCAGGTGTAGAGCTGGCCCTCGGTGGATAAGCGGATGCGGCTGCAACTGGCACAGAACGCCCGGGTTACGGAGGAGATGACACCGATCTCGCCGGCACCGTCGCGGTAGCGCCAGCGCCCGGCCACTTCACCGGGGTAGTTGGCATCTATGGCTTCAAGCGGGAATTCGGCGTTGATGACGGCCAGCACGTCGGCGGACGGCAGCACTTCGTCCATGCGCCAGCCGTTGGAACTGCCGACGTCCATGAATTCGATGAAACGCAGGATGTGGCCGCTGTGGCGGAAGTGGCGCGCCAGCGGCAGGATCTGGTCGTCGTTGCTGCCGCGCTTGACCACGCAATTCACCTTGACCGGCGCCAGGCCTGCAGCGGCTGCGGCGGCGATGCCGTCGAGCACGTCGCCGACGGCGTAATCGACATCGTTCATGCGCTTGAAGACGGCATCGTCGATGCCGTCGAGACTGACCGTGACGCGCTTCAGGCCAGCATCCTTGAGCGCCCGCGCCTTTTTCGCCAGCAGCGAGCCGTTGGTGGTCAGCGTCAGTTCGACCGGCAGCTTCGCCAACTGCCCGATCAGGTTCTCGATATGCCGCCTCAGCAGCGGTTCGCCGCCGGTGATGCGAATCTTCTCCACGCCCTGATCGACGAAAAGGCGGGCGATGCGGCCGATCTCCTCGAAGGAGAGCAGATCGGTACGCGGCAGGAAATCGTAGTCATGGCCGAACACCGATTTCGGCATGCAATATACGCAGCGGAAATTGCAGCGATCAGTGACCGAGATGCGCAAGTCACGCACACGCCGGTTGCGCATGTCGTGCAGGCTGCCGCCTAGCGCAGCAGCCAAGTCTCCGTCATGCGCCGCCAGCAGCTTGGGCGCACTGGCAATAGGGATAATGCGGCCGGTAGTTTTCATCTGGTTCGGCACTATAGGCCGGTCGCCTCATGGAGACAATACCGGCTTTGACCTGTACAGCAATCTTTGCTGGAACCGCTTGCAGCGGAGGCAGGCCGGGGGCACGGGCAGTTCGCGGCAGGCCGCCATCAATATCCGCGCAAGTGTTGGTAGTATCGTCGTCCGGCTTGCGCGGATAGGGAGGCAGGGTCGTCTGCCACATTTCACCAACACAGCTTTTCAGGAGCCAGGAATGGATCAGAGTCGTCGGGATTTGTTGAAGATGGGTGCCAGCGCTATGGGCGGCGCCTTGATGGGCGTGCAATTCGATGCCGCCGCGCAAGGCACCAGGGCCGTGGCGACGGAGCATGTCAAAGCGGTAGCGCCTCTGGCCGGCAAGGTCGGACTCCGCTTCGCCACCTGCCAGTTCAAGGAGAATGCCGCGGCCCGGATCGGCATCGTGCTGGACGATGGCAGGGTGATTGATGTCGAGGCGGAAGCAAAGCGCCAGGGCGTGTCCCTGGCATTCGCGGCGGATTCGATGATCTCGCTCTTGGCCTGCGGCGACAAGGGGCTGGCACAGGCGAAAGCCCTGGCAGACAAGGCCGTTGCCAGGAAATCCCGGCTGATGACGGTAAGTCAGGTGAAACTGCTGTCGCCCGTGCCGAAGCCCGAGCGCAACATCTACTGCGTGGGATGGAATTATCTGGAGCACTTCGAAGAGGGGAGGGATGCACGCGCCGACAAGGGGGTTTCCAAACTGCCTGACAACCCGGTGTTCTTTACCAAGGCAACGCATACGATGAACGGTCCCTTCGCCGCCATTCCCTACGATCCGTCCTTTACCGCGACGGCCGACTGGGAGGCCGAACTGGCGGTCGTGATCGGCAGACGGGGCCGCAACATCACCGAAGAGAACGCCATGGACTACGTCTTCGGCTATGCCGCCTTCAACGACACCACCGTGCGCGAGGTGCAGCAAAAGCGCCATGGCGGTCAATGGTTCAAGGGCAAGAGCCTGGACGGTTACGGGCCCATGGGACCATGGATAGTCACCGCCGCCGGCGTCACGCTCGACGATGTGCGCATCATCTGCCGGGTGAACGGTGTCGAGAAGCAGAACGCCAGCTACAAGCAGATGTATTTCAAGATTCCCCGCATCATCGCCGAACTGTCGCGCGGCCTTACCCTGGAACCGGGCGACATCATCGCCACGGGAACGCCTCCCGGCGTCGGCTACAGCCGCAAGCCGCCGGAATTTCTCATGCCGGGCGATATCATGGAAACCGAGATCACCGGCGTGGGCGTGATTCGCAACACCATCGAAACCGAGACTTGACGGGACCGGCCGGGCATTCTGCAGTTTGGCGAGTCTTGATTGTCTTGCCCCGGTGCCGGCGGCAATTCGCTGCCGGCCTTTCGGCGCGGAGCTCAGGGCAGGTAAAATGGGGCAGTAGGTAGCGTCAGCATCCGGACGAATTTCCATGGCCTGGGTCTGCAGGCCGCTTGATGTGTTTTCTTATTGAAGGGACGGGTTTTTATGAAATTGCTTATTGCTGTTTTCGTGATGATTTGCAGCAGCGTAGCCTGGAGCGCCGAAAAGGCGGCCCCGCTGCCGGCCGCAAAGGCGGCCCCTGCTGCGACTACGGTGCTCAAGGGGGAGATTCTCGAGGTCAAGGACGTCGAGGGCTATACCTACCTGCGGCTGAAGACGGCGGACGGCGAAATGTGGGCGGCGGTGAGCACGGCCAAGGTGAAAAAGGGTGAAAAGGTCACGATTGAAAACGTGATGATGATGAGCAATTTCGAGAGCAAGGCGCTGAAGAAAACATTTCCGTCGATAGTCTTCGGCAGCCTGGCCGGTGCCGGTGCCGGTGCCGGTGCCGGTGCCGGTGCCGGTGCCGGTGCCGGTGCCGGTGCCGGTGCTGCGGCTGCGGCGACGGGCGGGGCGCATTCCGCTGCGCCCAAGGCCGAGTTCACGGGTGACGTAAAGGTTGCCAAGGCCAGCGGTGCGGATGCGCGAACAGTCGCCGAAGTGGTGAGCAAGAACGCCGAACTGAAAGACAAGACGGTTCAGGTTCGCGGCAAGGTTGTGAAGTTCACCGAAGCGGTGATGGGCAAGAACTGGATACATCTGCGCGACGGCTCGGGTTCGGCTGCGGACAAGACGGATGACCTGCTGGTGACGACAAAGGATCAGGCCAAGGTCGGGGATGTCGTGCTGGTCAAAGGCATGGTGCGCACCGACAAGGATTTCGGCTCAGGGTATTCGTACAAGGTACTCGTCGAAGACGCCTCGCTGCAGAAGTGACCCCGGGGGCGCCGGCGCGGCGCCTCTGTCTGCGAATTCACTGCTCTGCGGGCGCCATTCCATAAGCGGGAGGCGCCCGGGAGTGGCGACCGGAATTATTCGGATAGGCCGCCTGCGGAGCCGTCCGCATAGCGCCACATCGTGTTCTTACTGTTGCAGTCGACCACTTGCCCGCAAGACGGACAGGTGGCCCGCAGGCCATCCTTGATCGCGCTCTCGAGAGATTCCAGATCGGCGAACGGGACGAGGCTGGAGAATGTCGCCCGGCAGTGGCCGCAGCGGATTCTTACATCTGAAATTTCAGTCATGACAAGCGTGCCTTCCAGGATTATTCGGCAGGGTCGATGGTCACGGTCGCGCAATGGGCGTTAATGAATCTCGCGGGTTTCCAGAAAACTGACTTCCGGGTGGCGTTCCTGGGTCATCGACAGATTGACGCGGTTGGGCGCCAGGTAGACATAGTCGCCGGCGCCGTCGAGCGCGACATTGACGCCGGCCTTGTCGGCCAGGGCGCGTATGGCCAACTCGTCGCCGCGCAGCCAGCGCGCCGTAGCGACCGGATAGGGCTCGAACATGACATCGACGCCGTACTCGAATTCCAGGCGGTGGGCGACGACGTCGAACTGCAGCGTGCCGACCGCGCCGAGGATCAGGTCGTTGCTGTGAATAGGCTTGAACAACTGGGTGGCGCCTTCTTCCGCCAACTGCTGCAAGCCCTTTTGCAACTGTTTCATTTTCATCGGATTGCGAATCTGGGCGCGGCGGAAGTGCTCCGGCGCGAAGCAGGGAATGCCGGTGAACTTGAGGTCTTCGCCTTCGCTGAAGGCGTCGCCGAGCAGCACCGTGCCATGATTCGGAATGCCGAGAATGTCGCCCGGCCAGGCTTCGTCGGTGGTGTTGCGGTCCTGCGCCATGAAGGTGATGGCGTTGTTGACCGACAGCGTCTTGCCGGTCGATAACTGCTTCAGCTTGATGCCGCGCTCGAACTTGCCCGAACAGACGCGGACGAAGGCGATGCGGTCGCGATGCTTGGGGTCCATGTTGGCCTGGATCTTGAAGACGAAGCCGGAGAATTTCGCTTCGCCGGGCTGCACCAGACGTGATTCGGTGGCGCGCGGCTGCGGGCCGGGCGACAGATCGACGATGGCGTCGAGCAGCGACTGCACGCCGAAGTTGTTGATCGCCGAGCCGAAGAACACCGGGGTCTGGCGTCCGGCGAGATAGGCCTCGCGGTCGAAACTGTGGGAGGCGCCGCGCACCAGTTCGACTTCCATGCGCAGTTCTTCAGCCTGATCCGGAATCAGTTCGTCGAGGCGAGGGTTGTCGAGGCCCTTGATGACTTCGGCCGTGCCCTTTTCCGCCTGCGGGTCGAAGAAGCTGATGCTGTCGTCGTAGAGGTGGTAGACGCCGCGAAAGCGCTTGCCCATGCTGATCGGCCAGGTCATCGGTGCGCACTGGATGTTCAGGACGGATTCGATTTCGTCGAGCAGTTCGATCGGCGGCCGGCCTTCGCGGTCGAGCTTGTTGATGAAGGTCAGGATCGGCGTGTCGCGCAGGCGGCAGACGTTGAGCAGCTTGATGGTCTGGGCTTCGACGCCGTTCACCGAATCGATCACCATCACCGCCGAATCCACTGCCGTCAGCGTGCGGTAGGTGTCTTCGGAAAAGTCCTCGTGGCCGGGCGTGTCGAGCAGGTTGATCATGCACTCGCGGTAGGGAAACTGCATCACCGAACTGGTGACCGAGATGCCGCGCTGCTTTTCCAGTTCCATCCAGTCCGATGTGGCGTGGCGCGAGGCCTTGCGCGCCCGCACTTCGCCGGCGACCTGGATGGCGCCGCCGAACCACAGCAGCTTTTCGGTGAGCGTGGTCTTGCCCGCGTCGGGGTGCGAAATGATGGCGAAGGTGCGGCGGCGGGCGAGTTCTTGTTCGAGTTGGGACACGGCGGCAGGGGTTTCGATGCGAAGGGCCGCGATTATACGGTGCCCGCCGCCGGCCGGCTCCGGCTTCAGCCGGCTGCTTCGAAATGTTCCAGCAACAACTGCACGGTCTGGGTGCCGTTCCACTCGTTGATGTCGACGCGGAAGGCGGCGCGGATTTGATCCGGCGCGCTGTCGGCGAAATTGAACTGGATCGCGTCGAAGCGCTGATTGCCTTTTTGCAGTTTGAGCTTGAGGTGCTTGTCCTTCAGGATGCGCTGATTGAGGACGCGGAAGCTGTCGGCGAATACCGGCGCCGGGAAGGCCTGGCCCCAGACTTCCTGCTGCATCAGGCGCACGGCGTCGAGCGAGAAGTAGCCGCTTTCCAGCGGCCCGTCGGTTTCCAGCGTGCGCGACAGGTCGGCCGGCGACAACAGTTCCTGGCAGACCTGCTCGAATCCGGCTTCGAATTCGGCCAGGCGATCTTCCTTCAGCGTCAGGCCGGCGGCGGCGGCGTGGCCGCCGAAGCGCAGCAGCAGGCCGGGATGTCGCTTGGCGACCAGATCCAGTGCGTCGCGCAGATGCAGGCCGGGAATCGAGCGGCCCGACGCCTTCAGTTCGCCGGCGTTGCCGCGGGCGAAGGCAAAGGTCGGACGGTGCAGTTTCTCTTTGACGCGGCCGGCCAGGATGCCGATCACCCCCTGATGCCAGCCGGGATCGAACAGCGTCAGGCTGGCGCGGTTGCCGGCGTCGAGCGCGGCCAGCAGCAGCTCCGCATCCTCGCGCATGTCGGTTTCGATGACGCGTCGTTCGCGGTTGATGGCATCGAGTTGCTGGGCTATGTTCATGGCACGCGCGGGATCGTCCGTGACCAGGCATTCGATGCCGAGCGACATGTCGGCGAGGCGGCCGGCGGCATTGAGGCGCGGGCCGAGGGCAAAGCCGAGGTCGAAGGTGGCGGCGCGGCCGGCCTCGCGGCCGGCGACGGCGAGCAGCGCGGCGATGCCGGCCTGCATCTGGCCGCCGCGGATGCGCGCCAGTCCCTGGGCGACCAGGATGCGGTTGTTGCGGTCGAGCGCCACCACGTCGGCGACGGTACCCAGCGCCACCAGGTCGAGCAGGCCGGCGAGATTGGGTTCCGGTTGATTGGCATAGGTGCCGCGGCGGCGCAGTTCGGCGCGCAGGGCCAGCATGACGTAGAACATGACGCCGACGCCGGCCAGCGCCTTGCTCGGAAAAGCGCAGCCGGGCTGGTTGGGATTCACGATCACGGCCGCGGCCGGAATCTCGTCGCCGGGAAGATGGTGATCGGTAACCAGCGTGGCGATGCCGAGACGTTTCAGTTCCGCCACGCCTTCGACGCTGGCTATGCCATTGTCAACCGTCACCACCAGATCCGGCTGGCGGGCGGCGGCCAGTTGTGCCACTTCCAGCGAGAGCCCGTAGCCGAGGGTGAAGCGGTCCGGCACCAGATAATCGACCGTGGCGCCCATCATGCGCAGTGCGCGCAGGCCGACGGCGCAACCGGTCGCGCCGTCGCAGTCGTAGTCGGCGACGATCAGGATCCTGCGGCCGGCGGCGATGGTGTCGGCCAGCAGCGCCGCCGCTTCGCTCGCACCCTTGAGTTCTGCCGGCGGCAGCAGGGCGCTGCTGCGCGTATCGAGTTCGTCCATGCTGCGGATGCCGCGCGCGGCGTAGAGCCTTGCCAGCAGCGGATGCACGCCGCCCTGCTCGAGTGTCCAGGTACTGCGGGGAGGAATCTCGCGGACCGTGATGCGGGTTGCGTGGGTCATGCCGGCGCCAGTTCGGACAAGGCGCACGGTTTGCGCCAGAACTTCCACAGATCGCCGCGGCTGACCTGCAGTTCGGCGCTCGCGCTATCGCCCGGGGCAAGCAGGCGCAGGGCGTCGAGCCGGCCGCTGCGCAGCGCATTCACTGCGGGTAGCAGCCAGTCGGCTTCGAAGCGGGCCAGTTCGTCGCGCCAGACCAGCGCATCCCCTACGCGAGCGGGTTGTTCCAGCGCTTCATAAACCGCCAGCGGGCGGCGAGCTCCGGCCGCGGCGAAAGCGGCCGGCAGCGGGACGCAGTCGAACTGCTGCAGGCGGGCAATGCCCTGCGCTACCGGATCGTCGCTCCAGAGCAGGTCATGCGCGCTGATGCAGTCGCTGCTGTCGGGCAGGCGGCCGCCGCCCCATGGCCAGAGCGAATTCACGACGGCCTGCCCGGCGGCTTCGCGCGCGCTATTCACCGGATGGACGTGCAACAGCATCTGCGCTTCGTTGATGGCGTGGCGCCAGGGCGTGTAGGCCGCGTCCAGCGGCAGCAGCGCTGCGGCGCGACCTGTAGCCTCAGGCAGGGGATGAAAGGCCGGGGCGGGCGCAGTCAGTTTCAGGTTCCACGCCTGTGCCGAGATCACTTCCAGATGGCCGAGTCCGGCAAGAACCGGCGCCAGCGAATCGGCGAGCGCGCTTGATTCTTCATCGGTCAGCTTCAATTGCTGCGGATCATCGACGATCAGAGAGTATTGCTGGATGCTCAGTCGCACCGGATCGAGGCAAAGCCAGTCGGCGTCGCCGGGGTGGTCGTGCAGCGCAAAGCGGCGCAGGGCGGCGGCGGGAAGCGGAGTCGCCAGTCCGAGGATTTCAGCCAGCGCAGCGGTACCGGTTTGCGGCGGACGCCGCCGCAAGCGGCCGCGCCCGAGCAGGGTAGTGAAAGCAGGCAGGGGCAGGTCGTAGGTGAGGTCCGCGAGTGCCTGGCGGGTCCAGATCAGGCCGGGCACGATGAGCGTCAGCATGGTCGCATGTTAACATGGGCCAACAACCCGACAGAACTAATGAACTACGAACTCCTCATCGGTCTGCGTTACACGCGCGCCCAGCCGCGCGAAGGTGCTGCCAATCGTTTCATCTCCTTCATCGCGTTGATCTCGATGGCCGGTCTCGCGCTCGGCGTGGCGGCGCTGATCGTGGTGCTTTCGGTCATGAACGGCTTCCAGAAGGAATTGCGCGAGCGCATTCTCGGCGTCGTCTCCCATGTCCAGATCAGCAGCGAAAACGGCGAACTTGCCGACTGGGTGAAGGTGGTGCAGGGCGCGGCGCGGCATCCCCGGGTGCTGGCTGCGGCTCCTTACGTCGAGGCGCAGGGCATGCTGAGCTTCGATGGCCAGGTGCGCGGCGTGATGGTGCGCGGCATCCTGCCCGAGGCCGAAGACAAGGTGGCCGACTTCGCCCGCCACATGCGTTCGGGAAAACTTGTCCAGTTGCTGCCGGGCGAGTTCGGCATCGTCCTCGGCAGCGAACTGGCGCGCGCCTTGCGGGCAAAGACCGGCGACAAGGTGACCCTGCTGGCGCCACAGGGGCTGGTGACGCCGGCGGCCATCCTGCCAAGGGTCAAACAGTTCCGCGTGGCGGGCATTTTCGAAGCCGGCATGTTCGAGTTCGATTCCGGCCTGGCCCTGATTCACATGACGGACGCGCAAAAGCTGTATCGCCTGGATGACCGCGTTTCCGGCGTGCGGCTGAAGGTGGACGATCTGTTTGCCGCACCGCAGATCGGTCGCGAATTGCTGCGTTTTCTCGATGCGGATGCCTGGGTCAGCGACTGGACGCGCAGTCATGCCAATTTCTTCCGTGCCGTGGAAATCGAAAAGCGCATGATGTTCCTGATCCTGATGCTGATCGTGGCCGTCGCCGCCTTCAACATCGTGTCGACCCTGGTCATGGCGGTCACCGACAAGCGCGCCGACATTGCCATCCTGCGCACGCTGGGGGCCAGTCCGCAGAGCGTCATGGCCATCTTCATCGTGCAGGGCACCCTGATCGGTGCGGTCGGGCTTGCCGCCGGTGTCGCCGGCGGCGTGGCCCTGGCGCTCAACATCGATGTCGTGGTGCCGGCGCTGGAACGCCTGCTGGGAATGCATTTCCTGGCCAAGGATGTGTATTACATCAGCGAACTGCCCTCGGACCTGCACTGGTCGGATGTCGGCACCATCAGCGCGGTGTCGTTCATTCTCACCCTGCTGGCGACTCTGTACCCGAGCTGGCGCGCATCCCGCACGCAGCCGGCGGAGGCTCTACGCTATGAGTGATGCCGTTCTTGAGTGCAGTGGTCTGAGCAAGATCTTCCATCAGGGCCAGACCGATGTGCCGGTCCTGAGCGGCGTCGATTTGAGTGTCGCTGCCGGCGATACGGTGGCGATCGTCGGCGCCAGCGGTTCGGGCAAGAGTACCTTGCTGCACCTGCTGGGCGGACTTGACCAGCCGACCGCCGGCACGGTCCGGCTGCATGGCCGGGATCTGGCGCAGGTCGGCGAGGCGGAGCGCGGCCGGTTGCGCAATCAGTCGCTGGGTTTTGTTTACCAGTTCCACCACCTGCTGATGGAATTCACGGCCCTGGAAAACGTCGCCATGCCGCTGCTGATCAGGCGCCTGCCGCGCCCCGAGGCGCTGCGGCAGGCGACCGTGGTGCTGGAGCGGGTCGGCCTCGCGCATCGGCTGAGCCACAGGCCCGGCGAACTGTCGGGCGGCGAGCGCCAGCGCGTGGCGGTAGCCCGGGCGCTGGCAACCCGGCCGGCCTGCCTGTTGGCAGACGAACCGACCGGCAACCTGGATCGCAGCGCTGCCAATGGCGTGTTCGGCCTGTTGCTGGAACTCTGTCGCGAGCATGGCGCGGCGCTGATTCTGGTGACTCATGATCTCGACCTTGCCGCACGCGCCGCAAGGATCCTGCGTCTGCAGGATGGCGTGCTGGCCTGAACGTCCGGGGTTCCCGCGCCGAGCACCCGGCGGCGCCGGCTATTCCGTGTCGTCCTGGTTGCTTCCCTGCAGGGCGCGTTCGAGTTCGCTGCGTCCCTGCGGCGAAGCCATCGCAATCAGGGTGAAACCCGGCTGCAGGATGAAGTCGCTGCGCGGGTTGAATTCCCAGTCGCCGCGGGTGCGCACCGCCAGCAACACGTAGTTGTCGCTGCGCAACCGGCGCAGGGCCTCGAGCGGACGGGCCTCGAAATCGTCGGGCACCACCACCTCCTCGACCCGCAGCTTGTGCACCGAGCGCAGCATTTCGTCGAGGAATGACACGACATGGGGCCGCAGCATGGCCGAGGCAATGCGCATGCCGCCGGTGAAGTTCGGCGAGACGATGGAGTCGGCACCGGCCTTGCGCATCTTCTCCACATTGCGCAGGTCGTTGCAGCGCGCCACCACCCTCGCGGCAGGATTGATCTGCTTGGCGGTAAGGCTGATCATCAGGTTGCGGCTGTCGTCACCGGTCACCGCAAATACGCCTTTGGCATCCTCCAGGTTGGCGCTGATCAGCAGGTCGTCGTCCGAGGCGTCGCCCTGCAGATAGAGCATGCCCGACTTCTTTTCGGCATAATTTTCCAGAAGTTCCAGGTTTTCGTCGATGGCGACGTAGTGGTGATTGGTGGCTTCCAACTCGGCGGCGACGTTGCGTCCGACGCGGCCGAAACCGCACAGGATGTAGTGACCGTGAACCTTTTTCATCATTTTGTCCATGCGACGTCTCCGCATTGATTTGTCGAAGTCGCTGGCCAGCACCAGCGCCGTTATGCTTGAAAAGAAATAGGTCATGATGCCGATGCCGGAAAATGCCACCGCCATCGTGAACAACTCGCGCTCGGGGTGATGATAGATTTCCACGCCGGCACCGTAGCCGATGGTGGCGATCATCAGGAAGGTCATGTAAAAGGCATCAACCCAGGTCGCATCGGCTGCGGCGAAATGCTTGTAGCCGAAGGTTCCTGCCACCAGGACGGCGGAGAAGGAAGCCAGGGCGACGAGGATCGAATGCCGCGCGCGGCGCAGGACGTCGTCGTTGTTGCTTTCGTAATTCATGCGCCGGACCTCTGGCTGCGCCGTTTCCAGGCACGAACAAGATGAATCCGCCAGGCCAGTCGAACAGCGAAGTAGCCGGCGACGGCAAGTCCCGCGGCAAGCAGCAGCAGGCCCAAAGCCAGAGGGGTGCCGAGTCCGAGCATCCAGTCGATCACTGCCCGCGCCCAGTCGAGCAGGCCGTTGTCGCCGGGTTCGGGAGGGGCGACGAAGCGCTGCCGGTCGTCCGCCAGCGCCCATTGTCCGATGGCAAAAGCCACGATGTAGAGCGGCACGATGGTGAAGGGGTTGGTGTACAGCGTGGTCAGCATGGCCAGTGGCAGATTGACGCGGAAAATCACCGCGCAGATCGCCGCGCCAAGCATCTGCAGCGGGCCCGGGATCAGTCCGCAGAACATGCCCGCGGCGACGGCACCTGCTGCCGAATGGCGATTGAGGTGCCAAAGGCGCGGATGGAGGAGGGTGTTCTCGAACGGGGCGAGCCAGCGGTTGGTCCGAATCGCATCATGGTCGGGAAGAAACTTGCGAAGCAGGCGGCGCATGCCGTGATTCTAGCGGAAGTGCGGGCCGGTCGAGCTTCGTTGAGGCCTATACGATGCGTATCGAGAGTTCGCCCAGTCCCTCGATGCCACCGCTTACCAGATCGCCTTTTACCACCGCGCCGACCCCCTCCGGCGTGCCGGTAAATATCAGGTCGCCGGGAAACAGTTCGAAATACTTCGACAGATGGGAAATGGTCTCCGCTACTGACCAGATCAGATCGCCGATATCGCCTTCCTGCTTCAGCGTGCCATTGACGCTCAGCCACACTCTGCCGCTGGTCGGGTGGCCGCTGTGGCCGACCGGAACAATCGGTGAGATGGGTGCCGACTGGTCGAAGGCCTTGCCCAGTTCCCACGGCCTCCCTTTGTCGCGCAGGGCGAACTGCAGGTCGCGGCGGGTCATGTCGAAGCCGACGGCATAGCCCCAGACGTGCTCGTTGGCCGCTTCGGCGGAGATGTTCCGGCCGCGCTTGCCGATGGCGACGACCAGTTCCACTTCATGATGATAGTTGGCGGTTTGCGGCGGATAGGCAACGTCGGCCGTGATGCCCTGCGGCGCCGGCATGATGGCATCCGCCGGCTTGCAGAAAAAGAAAGGCGGATCGCGTTCCGGGTCGGACCCCATTTCGCGTGCATGCGCTGCATAGTTGCGGCCGACGCAGTAGATGCGCCGCACCGGAAAGCTGTCGGCACTGCCGGCGACCGGCACGGCGGGGATCGGGGCGGGAGGGATGGCATAGCTCATGGCGGCTCCTGTGAGAATTCTGCGGATTATCGCCTATCGCGGCGTACCGCCGGTACGCGGCGCAGGGTCTGCCAAGGGATACCATTCCCGGCCAAGGCCGGGGACATATCCCACAAGGGGATACCGTCCCCGACTAAAGCCGGGGACATA
>Ga0194060_10000239_pt1 | contig 39019 bp, 36 predicted proteins | sample SepL225m_MetaG_FD_163427 | JGI IMG/M metagenome (GOLD analysis project Ga0194060, IMG submission 163427) | Anoxic zone freshwater microbial communities from boreal shield lake in IISD Experimental Lakes Area, Ontario, Canada - Sep2016-L222-5m | ecosystem: Environmental > Aquatic > Freshwater >...
GCGTTCGTCTAAACTAATGTGCGTATACGACATCTCGGTATGGTTAGGACTTAGGCCTGAAAGCCCCAAGACCTTACCCCCGAGATGTTGTTTTGCTTAGGTGTTGCACTTTGAACTTGAATTCGAGAGTTGAGCGTTGACAAAATCAATATTTTCTGTCAGAAATATCGCCAGCCAAGCAAGGTGAGGAGGTTTCATGTCGGGGAAAATTCGTGAATTGAAGGAGACGCTGTTCGAGGATATGCCGGTGGTCGATGTGACCTTTAGTCACACTCGCACGGCGGACGGGGGTTTTTTCAAGTGGCTCTCGTTAGAAGTCGTGAAGGAGTATCACTCCTTTCAGGGCCTGGGTCTGAGCCTCGAGAGACAGGTGGAGGCCTCGGTTGGTCTGCACCCGATGCTCGTCGTGACAACGAATCTGCGTGTCGAGCAGCACCTGTCGCCAGGGGACTTCAATCGCTTCGTCAATGGAGCAACTGGTGAGCAAGAATACAGATACGAGACCTGTTTCGGGTCCATGGATCTGTATGCACACATGCTAATTGCCCTCGACATGAAGGTGACGAGCGGTCGATCGGTCATGAAGATGGAGACCGACGACGGCAGCCGCTACTACGTGACCTCGGCCTGGCCGGGTGAATCGTTCTGCCGAGTCATCTTGGGTCGCGAAAAGCTCCGCAAGTTCGGAGCGACTGCCTAGCCACGCATCAATGATGACGTGGCTATTTTAATGCCATATTGATAAGCTTTTACATAATGCGATCTATTCTTCCAAAATTTGGCTTATTGCTCACAATCCCGCTCCTCACAGGTGCGGGATGTTTGCCTGTGCCAGTCCAAACAGGGCATCCGGTGGCAAATGTGCAGCCAGTCGTTGTTGAGCAGGCGACAGGCAAGTGGGAACAGATGGAATCGGGAGTAGAGCGTTTTGCCTACACCTCATCCAAGCTTGCAGCCACGGTGATCATGTATCGTTTTGATCCAAAACAATTTACTTTCAGTTTCGAATCCACTTCAGGATCACACGGAATGGCAGAGTGGTCAGATGCGTATCCAAAAGCCACATTAATCGTAAACGGTGTCTATTTCCATGACGATGATTTGCCTTCTGGGTATTTTGTTTCGCATGGAACACGCGTTGGGAATCGGAGTTTCGATCTTGATAAAAGCGGAGTGATTGATGTGTCTGAAGGATTACGCATTCTCGATACGTCTGTTGACGCGCCAAAGCTCGACTCTTTTCAAAACGCGGCACAAACTTACCCATTCTTCTTTAAGGGAGGCGTACCTTCGGTCAAGGAAGACACGCAACTCTTAGCGCGTAGAACATTCGTTGGAAAAGATAAGCAGGGGAATGTCTATATCGGTGTGGTTCCTGTTTCGGAAATTAGCCTGTATCAAACCATGCAATTACTTGGTGAGACGAATGTGGAGTGGACGCATGCGATTAACCTTGATGGAGGACCATCAACGGGTTTGTTTGCGCATACGCGACTTCGTTCAGAAGAATTGCCAAGTCTGTTTCCGGTGGCGAATATTCTGGTTGTGACAAAGAAGTAGCTTAGAAAAAACGCTCAACAAGATTTTTCGCGTAGGAAGCGCTGTGATCAACGGTGCTAAAATTGAGGAGTTCGCCCGCATAATATGTATGCTGCGTGCCTTGAAGAGCTTCTAGCTTGTTATAGTACCCATTCGCCATCTCTTCAGGTGTGACATGCGGAAAATACTTCCAATGCGCAGAAATTTTTACGTCTGTAATTTTTCCGCCAAGCATCTCGACTACATCTTTGATATTGAGAATCGCTTCCTCATCGCTCACTTTTTCATTTCCAAGAAGATAGAAGGTGTAGAGATCGGAATCTTTAAAGCGAAGATACCAAAAGACAGGGTGGCCGAGTCGTGAGATCGTTAAATTCCCAGGGATATATCCTGTTTTCTTAGGAAAGTCCTTGAGCGTACAGGCATACGTTCGATAATCGTACGTCAAAATTTTTGAAAAGAGACCTATTTCTGTCGAGCTGACATCCATGAATCTCGGCGTCTCATCGAGCGGAGAAGTGAGTATGAGTGCGTCGAATGTGAATGACTCTTTATCCGTGGTGACGGTAACGGCTGTATCACGTGTGATGCGTTGGATCGTACGTCCATACAGAACCTCATGTTTTTCTGCGATGGTTGTCCAAAGCCGTTGAATTCCATCAGGAAATTTAAAAAATGATTGTTTGAAAAACGCCATGATAATATCCCATGGATAATATTTCAAAACATAGGCAGCTGAAACTTCCTCATAAAAACCGTAACCAAATCCAGTGAAATAGTCGGCAAGTTCTTTGGCGAGAATTTCAATATGATGCACTTTGGCCCACGTAGAAAATGGAACACAAAGTTCCTTTGGAACATCTAAGAACCCTGGTGTTGTAAGTGATTGATATTTTTTTGTGAGCGGTCGATAGCGAAATAGAACTTGATACAGGAGTTGAATTTTGCGAATGGGAGAAAATCGAACGGTCGTTCCTGTATCAATATCAAGATCAATGCGAGAAACGAAGTCTAATGGTGCCATTCGCACATTAAACTTTGTCGCGAGATCGCGGATTGTGTGATTGCTATCGGAAACAATCCCTGCACCGATTTCGTACGAGTGATCTTTGAGCGTTATAGAATGGCACTTTCCTCCGGCATGATCTTCTTTTTCAAGCAGGGTAATGTTTGTATAGCCGAGACTACGCAAGGTTACCGCGGCTGTTAAACCCGCGGGTCCTGCACCCACGATCCCAATCCGATGATCAGCCTCGTATTTCATGTAGATTATTTCATGATCTCACCGAGTACGTGTTTTCTCAAGATTGCGGAAGCGCATAATGCGCCTCCCATCATGCTTCCGGCGATACTTGCTACCATCACATCTTGTCCTGTGAGAAAGAGATTTTTTACAGGCGTATACGGCTTCATGAATTCCTGACGGAAGCGTTTTGGTGTGTGTGCTGCGCCATAGATCTCGCCATGCGCATGATTCATGTACTTTTTTGTGGAGAGCGGGGAAGAGACTTCGTAGTAGTCGATTTTCCCTTTGAGTTGTGGTTCAACGCGATACAAAATTTCGAGCATTTGCTCGCCAATCTGTTTTTTCATTTCCTGATAGGCGTCGCCACGCGTTTTTGACGTCGTTCCTTCCCACTGATTGAACCACTCATACGGCAGCAAGATGATGATCTCAACCGTAGAAAGATCAGGATGCTTCTCACGCCAAGCTGGATCTTTCGCTGCAGGGAACGAGATATAGGCCACTGGGATCGTATCGCTTATCTTTTTGTATTCGATGCGTCCTTTGTCGTGGTTGTATTGATTTGGTGGAAATACCCAGTAGTTGCAGGCAGGAAGCTTGAGAGATGCTGCAGATTCTTTGAGGCCGATATACATCCCCATGTGCGCCATCGATGGTTCGAGTTGGTTCAGCTTTTCTTCCAGTTGATGCTGTTCTTTGACCGCTTCTGGAAGGAGGCGTGAAAAGGTTGTGACAATGCCCGCATCGCTAATGATATTTTTTGCGAATATCTTTTTCCCGTCTGCCATTTCAACGCCAATAGCTTTATTTCTTTCAACGATGATTTGCTTCACGTCTGCGCTAAACAAAACGGCACCACCATTCTTTTCGATGACTGGAACAATTGTGTCTGCGAGTACGCCAGCGCCACCGATTGGATAACCTGCGCCATCCATGTAGTGGTTCGCGACCAATGCATGCATGTAGAAACTACTTTCCGATGGGATGAGTCCATAATCACCATATTGAGCGGTCAGAACACCGATCAATTTTTCATTGCTTGTGATGGAAGAGAGCACTTCGAGCGTTGTTTTGTCTGAATAGCTCAAGAATTTGCGGCGCATCAATGGACCAATGAGTCGCGAGAGGAAAGGTGGGAGCGCTTTTTCCGCAAAATAGCCGATCCCGATATTTTCAACTTCTTTCAGCAACTCAAAGTACGCATCAATAGATGCATGATCTTTCTCATCAGGAAAATATTTTTTGAATGCAGCGCGTAAATTCTCTTTGCCTTTCACAAAGTCAAAGCGTTCATCTCCAAATACGGCACGGTCGTAGGCGTTATCCAGGGGAGCCCATTTAATGTTCCCATCACTAATGTAGCTAAACGTTTTGTTGAGAGAGGTCCCTTCGATATGCGCTTGGCCAACATAGTGAAGACCAACGTCCCATGTATATCCCTTGCGATTGAATGTGTGCGTGAACCCTCCGATCTCATAATGGCGTTCAAGAACGAGAACTTTTTTCCCTTGTTTGGAAAGAATTGAGGCAACGGATAAGCCACCAATTCCTGAACCGATCACGATGGCATCAAATGGTCCATCAAACCCCTTAAACGCATTGTAAAGTTGGCCAGGCATAGAATATTCACTCAAGTGTGAATGGGTTGGGAGCGATCGTCAATAAGATGACAGGAGAGCTAGGTTCAGCTAATATTTGTTCATGTCTAATGCGAAAAAGATAGCGGTAAATGCGGCCTGGCTCATGATGGCGACGACCGCTCAAAAGGCGATTGCTTTTGTCGCATTTACGGTTATTGCACGACTTGCGGGTGCGAATCTTACGGGGCAGTTCTTTTTTGCCGTTTCTATCACTTCTATATTTGTAACGTTCGGTGATTTGGGTCTTACGCCTGTACTGATTCGAGAAATGGCAGCTGATGAGGGGCGTGGTCGCGCCGTGTTCGCAAGAGCGATGTTCGCGAAGGCAGTTTTAATCCCACTCACGATTATTGCGGCTATTAGCTATGCGTGGATCATAGGCGTGCGTGACGAAACGTTCACGGCGGTAATCATCTCGGCAATTTTCATCATGGCAGCTGATTCTACGTCGGTGATGTGGTATGGCGCGATTCGTGGCCGTCGTGAATTGCGTTTTGAAGCCGCGGGAATGTTTGTGGGACAAATTCTGACTGCTGTTTTAGGTGTAGGTGCTGCTTGGTTTCATTTTGGAGTGATTGGTCTCGTGTGGGGATTGGCGGCTGGGAGTCTCTGGAACCTGGGATGGAGCGGTATGATGGTGCGTCGTTTACAGCTGCTTCCAAAAAATGGAAAAAGCTTCTCGCTTAAAGAGCTGGCCAAGTACGCGGTTCCATTTGCACTCGCTGGTATCTTTGTGAAGATTTATTCATATGCGGACTCACAAGTATTGCAGGCGGTATTTGGCTCAGTTGCCGTCGGTCAATATGCGGTGGCGTATAAGTTAACGTATGCGCTTCAGTTTTTGCCGATCACGTTTGTCGCAGCTCTCTATCCGGGTCTTTCCTATGCCGCGCAGCATGACAAAGGTGCGATTCCAGGAATTTTGAAAGGTTCACAACGGTTGATGTTGATTGCGAGCGTTCCTATGACGGCGTTATTGTCTTCGCTTGCGCCACGTTTGATCGATCGTTTGTACGGTCCAGCTTTTGCGGGAGCGATTTTGCCGCTTACGGTTTTGCCATGGGTTCTCATTCCGATCTTCCTCGATTTTCCGATTGGATCTTTGTTAAATTCCACGCATCGCGCACATTTGAAAACGACGGCCATGGGTATCACGATGGTGATAAATGTGGTCGCAAACTTGTTGCTTGTACCTTTGTATGGACCTGTTGGTGCGGCTTGGTCAGCGGTGATTAGTTTTTGGGTTTTATTTATTGTTGGATGGATATTTACGCGTCGTGAATTAGCAATGTCTTGGTTTGGGCCTTTGTTTTTACGAGGGCTTGGAGCAGCGTTTGCCGCATGGGGAGCGATTGAGTTACTGACCCCGATCATGACGGAGTCGTTTGCATATGTATTTGCTGTGGCTATCTCTGTCACGGCTTTGTTATTGTTTGGATTGTTGACAGTGAAAGATATTCTCACAACCATGCGCTGGTTGCATCGTCGAGTGCGCAGAATCCCGGAGGATGATGAAGAATTGCATGAAAAACCGTAATCGTATTGCACTTGTTACTCTTGATTATCCGCCAGAGCGTGGCGGTGTGGCGCGTTATCTCGGCAATCTTGTTGAAGAATCAAAAGGGGAGATAGACGTATTCGTGAATGAGACGCATCGGGCAATGGGTCCTGGACATGTTGAAGCGGTAAAAATGTTTGTATCAGGCTGGCCATCGTGGTGGCCAATGGTGAAGTTGATTCGTGATTTGCGTCAGAAAAAATATACGCATGTGCTCGTGAGTCATGCGTTGCCATGCGGAACAGCCGCCATGCTCGCTCGATTTTCCGGAGGATTGCCTTATGTTGTGCTCATGCATGGATTAGATGTTCGCTTGGCAATGGGTTCAGCTTGGAAACGATTTTTGCTGACGAGGATTTTGAAAAACGCTGAGCTTGTGATCGCAAATTCTCAAATAGTTTCTGACGAGATTTCGCATGTCGTGCCATCCATTAAGCCGATGATGCTGACGCCTGGTGTCGAGTCTCGCACATTTCCATCACGAGAGAATGTGAGAAATTCTTTTGGTCTTGCGCCGGAAATTTTTCAGGTCTTGTCTGTTACGCGTCTCGTTCCACGTAAAGGATTGGATCGATTAATTCAGTCCATCGCGCTCTTGCCGCAAGACGTGCATCTCACAATTATTGGAGATGGGCAGGATTTGGAGCGTTTACGTTCTCTCGCGTCTAACTTGGGTGAGCGTGTGCGATTTCTTACCAATATCGAAGATGCCGAACGCGATGCTTGGTATGCTGCTTCAGATGCATTTGCGCTTCCTGTTCGTGATGAGGGAAATGACGTAGAGGGATTTGGTATTGTTTTCCTTGAAGCTGCACTCGCGGGTTTACCGACCATTGCGGGTAATAGCGGGGGAGCGGTTGAGGCGGTAGTAGATGAAAAAACCGGTTTACATGTAGATCCGAATGATATTCAGATGATCGCCGGAGCTATTTCACGGTTGCGAGGAGATGTAGAGTTACGATCGCGCCTTGGAGAGGCGGGAAAGGCTCGGGCGGCAAGGGACTTCCGCTGGGAGGACCGTTGGGGCAAGCTGCGGGGGTCGCTATGAGCACCCCTCGGATTTCCGTCATTATCCCCGTATTTAACGATAACGGCGCATTAGCCGATTGTTTAATTTCGCTTAAAAAGCAGACGTTTCAAGATTTTGAGGTGATTACGGTGGACGATAGTTCCAAGACCCCCGTGGTGGAAGCGACGATCCGTTTTGATCAAAACAAGGGCGCGCCAGCGGCGAGAAATGCTGGATTCGCTATTTCAAAAGGGGAGTATGTGATTTTTCTCGATCATGATGCAGTACTGGTTCCTGATGCACTCGAGCTCATGGTGAAGACACTTGAAACACATCCTGAAGTGGACTTTGCGTATCCGTCTCATTATTTTGGTCGCACGCTTTTTTCGGCAAAGCCTTTTGATGAAGTGGCGCTACGCGAAGCGCCATACATCCATACGAGCGCCTTGATCCGTCGCGAAGCATTCCCTGGATTTGATGAATCGCTTAAAAAATTTCAAGATTGGGATTTGTTTCTCATGATGAGCGAAGCGGGGAGCAAGGGCATCGCGATCGACCGCGTCCTGTTCACGTTGAAGACGCGTGGCACCATGAGCACATGGATTCCTGCATTCATGTTCCAGTTGCCATGGAAGACAAAGTCGATGAAGAGGTATTTGGATGCGGATCGCATCATTCGGCAAAAGCACGGTCTGCCAGAGCAGACCGTCAAGATCGCGGAAACGCATTGGTTTTGGCTTGGATTGATTTTGCTTGTTGAGGCTTTATCTATTCCAGCGGCATTTTATCCGACCTTTAGTTTAGTTTGTTCCATCATCGGTGGATTGGTGATGTTGGTTTTGTCATTTCTTCATCCTGATATTGCCCTGGGTGCCGTTGTCACTGAATTCATGATCGGTTCGCTGGGGCATCAGTTCAGATCTTTCCGCATGGTGCTTGTTGGCGCATTTGTATTGGGGTGGCTTGGCAATGCTTTGAAAAGCTCCAAGTTTCAAGCTTCAAGTTTCAAGCTTCAAGCGCCCTATTATTTCTTGGCAGCTTCTGTCTGTATTGGAATTCTGATCGGATACTGGAAAGGTTCGCCGTATCTTCTCGTTGATGCAAATAGTTGGGTTGCGTTTGTTCTGATATTTCCTGTGATTCATCTCGCAAAACAAAATGGAAAGAATTTGAGACGCATTCTTATCCCAGTAGTTGAGATTGCACTTTGCTGGATGAGTGTGAAGAGTCTCGGACTATTTTATCTGTTCTCTCATGATGTAGGTTCTTGGGTCGAGCAAGTGTATCTTTGGGTTCGACGTAGTGGCGTGGGGGAGCTGACTCGTATCACGCAAGCGACAAGCGCGACCCGTGTCTTCATTCAGTCGCAGATTTACGCCGTACTCGCGGTAGTCGGATTGATTGGAGTTGGTCTTCGAAGCCGCAAACAGCAGGTGCTGTACGTGCTTTCAGTTGCTACGATATTAGTTTCGTTTTCGCGTAGTTTCTGGATTGGTTGCTTCTTTGCTTTTGTCTTCGTTATTTTGCGACGCAAGAGTTGGATGCTTTTACCTCGGGCAACTCTCGGAGCTGGATTAGGGTTACTTATTCCAATACTCATTTTTCTATTCCCATTCCCTGCGTCTTACGGAAACTTAATGGATGTATTTTTCGCACGCGCGAATACTGGGGAGAGCGCAGCGATGAGCCGTTGGGCCTTGTTACCAATCTTGAATGCGAAAATCGCGGAAGCACCTATCTTCGGGAGTGGTTTTGGTGCCACGGTTACGTATGAATCAAAAGATCCGCGTGTGGTGGCTTCTACGGGCGGAACGTACACAACTTATGCGTTTGAATGGGGTTGGCATGATATCGCCGTGAAACTTGGTTTGGTTGGTGCGTGTATCTATGCGTGGCTCTTGGTGAGTCTATTTCGTCGACTTGGGAAAGCGGGGAGCATTGGATGGCAGGCGGCTTTGATCGCGTTAGCCATTACTCACGTGTTTACGCCCTATCTCGGGCATCCGCTAGGGATCTTATTTATCATTCTTGCAGAGGCGAGTCTGGTCGCCTAACATACGCATCATTATGAAACACAAGCTTCTTCTCGTTCCGTTCGTGTTGGCTTTGGCGGGTGCTGGATGTGGTGGTGGATCTACTCCTGAAGCGACGGGATCAAATCCAGCTCCAGCTGTGGCTCCGGTAGCAGTATCAAGTAACTGCACCAATCCATATTATCCATTCAAAGTTGGCTCAAAAATTTCGTATAAGACGAAATCAGGTTCCACGAGCAGCACCTACTCGGTTGAGGTGCAGCAAGCGGCAACGGCTGATGCATTTAAGTTGGCGTACTTGTTTGAATCGGAAGCAGGAAGTATGCCAGTTGCACAGGAATTTACCTGTGAGAGCGGCGTGATTCGCGCGAAGGGTCAATTGGATATGCCTTCTGTCGCCGGTGGAGCAAGTATCTCTTACACAACGAATTCAGTTGATGGCCCATTCTTGCCATCTGATATGAATGTCGGCACAAAATGGGACACGACATATAACGTGACCATGCACACAACGAATCCAGTATTAGCTAAAATGATGGATGGAAAGAATCAAAGCACGCACATTAAGAGTGAGGTGATTGGCGAAGAATCGGTAACAGTTCCTGCCGGAACCTACACGGCTTTGAAAGTAAAAATGAATGTGGAGATAAAATCCGATATCTCTAAGCAACCAATGGGAACCACATCTGAAATGTGGTTTGTGAAGGGGATTGGAATGGTGAAGTCGATTTCTGGAACTGGCGCCACAAAGTCCGTAACAGAAGCGAGCGTCGTTTCTGGATTCTAACGAGGAAGACCGCGTAGGAAATCAGGCCCATTCATGGGCCTTTTTCCTTCTGGTTGAACAACATCAAGAACGAGAACGCCCTGTTCCACAAGCGCTTCTAAAATCTTCACGCGCTTTTCGTTTTGGATCATGTAGGTGCCTGGCCAAGGTTGATTGGCACGAACAAGTCGTTCGATGTCCTCTGCACCCATTGTATTCAAATCAACGAACCCATCTTCTTTTTTGATGAGTTTTACATAGGTTGCTTCTGCGTGACTTTGTTCGACTGGTTGGATTGAGCCGTCCAAAACACCTGCGAGAATATCGCCAATATATTGAGCTCCGATCACGGCTAATTCATCGGTGAGAGATGGAGTCGTGGCTTTTGGGCTGATGGAGAGCTCAAATTGTTTCAAAGTTGGCCCATGATCCATCTTCGCGTCCATTTCCATGAATGTGACGCCTGTTTTTGCGTCACCATTCTTAATCGCTTCACGGATGGGGGATGCGCCACGGTATTGTGGCAACAAAGAGGCATGAATATTCAAAAAACGATGTGGGGCCAGATCTAAAATGGCTTGTGGAATAATGTTCCCATAGCTCGCGACCACGGCTGCGTCGAATTCCAGACCGTTAAGTTCCGTGAATACAGGTAAACTGAGTTCGATGGCGGCTTGTTTGATTGGGGTTGGGGTCATCTCTGCATGACGTCCGACTGGACGATCTGGCTGAGTGATGACGCCCACGATCGAAAACCGCCCATCGCCAGCAAGAGCCTGAAGCGATGGGACGGCGAACGAGGATGTTCCGTAGAAAACGACCTTTGTCATGGCTTTAGTGTACACGCTTTGTCTTTCCGTCTGCATCTATCATGACTTTTTCTTCCGCCTTGTCGGTAAAGAGAATTCCGTCCAGGTGGTCAATTTCATGTTGAAGGACGAATGCCTCAAAATTCTTGGCTTCAAATTCTACGCGGCGACCATAGCGGTTAATAGCGCGAATCGTGATCTTTTTGTGGCGTTGAACGATTCCATAGATACCTGGGACGCTGAAACACCCTTCTTCAGAATCTGCGAGATTTTCAGACTTTTTAATGATGACTGGGTTGATGAGAACGACTGGATCATCAAATGGGTCTGGTTGGATTACGATCGCTCGGATGTTTTCTCCAATTTGAGGGGAGGCGAGACCGACTCCACGGGCGGCAATCATCTTTTGCGTGAGGGCGTCGAGGTAGGCCTGGAATTCAAGTGTGGTCACCTCTTCAACTTCAAGCTTCCGCGAGTGTTCGCGGAGTGAGGGTGCCGAAGTTGGCAGAAATTCGAGGTCTTTCATGTTGACGGCATATCTTAGCGGAAAAAGGCGATTGGGTCAAGGTCTATGATTGCCGTTTTCGCTAAAGGCAGGAGAGCTTTCATGAGGGTTTCATTGGATACGTCTTTTGGTGGAAGGAGATGATAGATAAGCCTATTTTTACGTGATTTTGCACGGAAAGCAACCGGATAGGGTCCTCGGAGCTCAAAACGTGGCTCCGTGAGCTCGATTTCTGAAATAAGTTTTACGAGGCGTGTGGCAGGTGGATAGCGGAAGGTCGTACGTAGAGATCGCTCGGATGTGCGGAAGGCGGCAAACCCTTCTGTGGTAAGCCAAGCAGCGGCTTTGTTAAAAAGGGCCTCGTCGGTCTGTAGAATCAGGTGTTTAGAGCGAGAGGCGAGGCGTCTGATCGCTACAACCAGCCTTTCGTCCCTTCGTATATCCTCCACAACTCCCGCCATGAGATTGGCATCGGTGACGACAACAAGCGCATCGTCAGGAATGGGTTGCTCCATGTCGTCTATAGCCATGGTTCTCCATTCGACTTCAATGTCGGGTTCGTGTTTGAGCCAAGCGGCTTTTAGTCGTTCAATTCCGGGTAGGCTCTTTCCGAGGTCATAGCCACCACAAGCTCCGCACTCGAGATGGGCCTCGCCCTTCCAATTGCATCGCCGACAGACCGCCTGACCCCCGATGGAGGAGGTTGCAAATCCACAACTTGGGCAGACAGCCTGCCAACCACAGTCGCGACAGGTGAAGCGAGCCGAGTCTCCTCGGATCGGGTGGATGATGATCTTTTTTCCTTCATGTTCACGGATTGTATTCAATACATCTGCCTGCAACATGGGGATCGGGGAGCGGGAATTCGGATGACGTACCGTGAGTGTGAGATCGCACTCTATGGTTGGTGCATCGTCATCAGTTGAAAGTGTTGGCGTGATGCCGATCGCTTCCACGTTTGTGTCTGCATGTTGTGCAGACCACACAGCAAGTTTGCGCGCGTCATAGCGTGGTGTGAGTTCATCTTGTTTGTGATCGTCTTGTTCTGGTTGATCAAGCAAGACAAGATCAGCGCAAGGCGAAAGCCAAGCGCCAACACGCGTCGTAATGAGCGTGCCACTTTTTCGCGCGAGCCATTCGCTCCATGCGCGAAACGCGGCGCCATCGGAAAGATCACTTAGTAATACGGTGGCGTCAGGAATCACTTGAGAATACAGGGTCGCCGTCATCTTTTGCGGCGTGATGATCAACACGCGTTTATCGGAATGTTGTTTTGCTGTTTCGATGATTTTATTTTGTGCATCAGCGGACCAAGTGACATGCATGCCGCCAGATCGATTTTTTTGTACTTCGTTCTTCGACGGGCTATTCGTTGGAATACGTTTCGGAAGATGTCGAACCCAAGAAGTGAACACGGTTGGTTGAGAACAGAATGTCCATCGGCTCGTCCATTCGAGAAGACCGATGAGCGATTCTGGAAAAGAAATTCCTCCGTAGGAAGAGGTGACTGGTTTTGCTTTTGATGCGAATGGACTCTGTTTCAGAATCTCGGTCACGAGTGCAGGGGTTGGTGTTTTGCGAAACTGAACGAGCACAAGATCACCGGGCTTCAATACGAGTCCATCGGGGATAGAGTAATCAAAGTGTTCAACGCCGAGCGGTGTTCGTAGGGCAGGAATAACTCGGGCAAACATCAGGCGAGATCGTAGCGCATTGTCATCAAACCGACACCAAAGGGAGCTTCATAGCAAAGTTCCTTGGATTTGAGGTTCATGCCTTCGAGACAGCCAGCGAGAACGACAATTGGTTTATAGCCACTTTGACCAGCCTTCTCCAGCATTCCTGGATCCGCAGAAAGGAGGGCAGGACCATCAAGGGTAACCGCATGTTCACGCATAAACTTATCAAAAGCTTCACCCTCAGGGAGATAGCCCTCTGGAGAGTTTTGGTTTGAGTGATGCGAAAGATCGGCAGAAGCGATAATCGCCACGCGATTTGTCTCAGCATGAACGATATTCTTGAGTTCTTGGCCAAACGCAAAATGCTGCTTGATATCAAGCATGGAGACGGAGAGAGGGACGAGCTTCCAGGCTTGGAGATTAGCGGTCAGGTGCATGAGAGGAACGGTAAAGCCATAATCGAGCTCCTCAGAGCTGGAGAGCGTGAATGGGAGACCGGCCTCTCGCATCCCTCGATGGATATGGTCGAGCATCAGAAAGTTGGCTTTTCCTTTTACTTCAGTTCCGTGATCGCCAAATTCTTTGAGTGTTGCTCGAAAGTTCGGGGCTACGTTCCCACTAAATGCATCCGGATACATCGGCGCATGTGGCGATATCATGACGATCGTGTCCGGCTTCGCGAGATAGAGCGCTTGCTCAAGCTCCGAAAAAGCCTGAAGCGTTTTCGCGAGCTTCTCTCGATGTTCTTTGCCAATACTTGGGGCAAGCAGGGGCGTGTGTGGCGCAATGGCAGCAAAGACGATCATAGAGGTTGTATGGTTGTGGTCAGAGTGCTGGTTGAGCTTGTTGTATCTTCAAGTGGGGGAAGCTCTGCATCAGGCGTGTCATCAACGAGTTTTGGTGGTGTTTGGAGACCGACAGGAAGCCCGGTTGGGTATGAGGCGACGAGTTTTGCTGGGAGCGCGATCACATTACGCCATTGCCAGCCAAGTTGCTCAAACACTTCACCACTCGTAATTGGGCGAAGTAATCCTTTTTCAACGACATACACGGAAGTTCCTTTATCCGCCTTCACGAGTTCTCCTTCACGTAATTGATATTCATCGCCAATTTTATAGGTTTCCATCTGTTTTTGGGCGATCAAGCGTGGTTTCTTGCCTTTGAAATACAAATTCAATAAAGAGACGCTTGAGACTTTGTGACGAATGCCATCTTGAATATGCCAAACAGTTCCGGCTGCGTCTTTTGCGAGGAGTCCTGCTGGGTATTGCTTGTCGGACATGATGTCTGGGCCGTCGGCGTAGGCAGCTAGACTTGTGGCCGTACCGCTTACGACATCGTCCTCCATGAGCCCTAGTTTATTAAAGATAGATTTGGAGCCGATCAAGCGCTTTTTTTCACCCACGATTAAGTAGAGTTTTTTTTCTGGTGTTTGAACGATGGAGTAGTTTGGGAAGCTAATGGTTTTGCCTTCTGGATAGCTAGTGAGCTGGCTATCTTCGATGATGGCTGCTTTTGTCGCATCGAACATGCTCAATGCAACAGACTTACTCAAGAACGGTCGCTTTTCACCCGCACGAATGATGAAAAACTGTTTGGAAGATTTTGCTTGAACGAATGTGCCTTCTGGGAGTGAGAGTGAGAACCAACGACGCCAAATATGCCAAAGGTTTAGGTTCCCATGGATATGCGGCGTGTATGTGTACAACATAGCCGTCGCATTGTTTGCTGGTTTGATATTGATGCCGTCCACGTTTGTGACTTTGCCAGGCGCGTATCCTGAGATTGTGGTGCCGCGTCCGAGAAGTTGCATGAGATAACGTTCGCGATGCTGCTTGGCTGCGTACTCGAGCTGATTCGCAAAGCCTTTGTAGTCCTGAATGCGAGGATCATTCATGGAACAAGAATCACAAACAGCAAAACCAGTAGCCCAATCAAATTGCTTTTGTGTTGGATTGAGGCTCTCTACTAAGCTCTGCTCTTTTTGCATGAGTGCGAGCAAATATTTCGGATTGAGTTTGTATGAAGTCGCGATGCGCCAGATGATATCGGCTGGTGGTTTGGAAACGCCATCAATATCTCGAACTTTAATCATGCCAAGTGTGCCACGGCTATTAAGAAAAGCGCGGAGCTGATTCAAATCCATGCCCTCTATGCCAAAAATATCGCTATCAGAAAGGACCGCTTCTGGATCGAATCCGTCCTTAATGTCCTGGATCGGAACGATGTCCGTAATCAGTTTCACGCTTTGGGCGTAAACAGGAGCAAGTGGCTCCAAGAACATGGCGCTCATCAAAATGAGAGCGGTGATGGAAGAATACCGTTTCATAGAGTAAGGTTACCATGATCGAACGGGCTATGCATCCTGTGCAAAAGAGGGGAATTTGGGGCCTAGTAGCGATGTTCGCATTGCTTGTGCCCATCTATCTGGTTTTGCCATTGAGCCAAGGCCCGTTTTTGGCTTCCCCAGACGAGACGGCGAATGCGGAAGTGATTCGTCAGTTGGCTTGGTATGGGAGGGTCGCAGCTCCAGAAAGTTTGGCGGTTGAATTCCCGTGGATGCATCCGAGGAGTTTTGCGACGCATGGAGCGAATATCGTTCCGGTTGGGTTCATTGGATGGCCTTGGGTACTATCTGTGTTCAGTTTGATTCTTGGGTTGTGGATCGCACCCGTGCTTGCGGCACTGTTTGGCCTCTCGATGGCCTATCCATTGTTCAGACTTTTAGAGTCAGAATTTGGATATAAAAATGCGTGGCTCGCGACCCTCATCGCGATGACGGTTCCGGGAATGATTGTGTTTGGAAATCGCGCGCTCTTTCCGCAAGTTGGTGTGCTTGGATTTTTTCTCTGGTCACTGTGGTTGTTGCGTCGATTAAAAACAGAATCACGCACATGGCCTTTTGTGGTAGTGGGATTATTAATTTCATTTACATGTGCTTCACGTCCGACGGAAATGTTGTGGACGCTCCCGTGGTTGGCGTGGGCTGGATGGTCTTTGCGACCAACACAGAAGCAGGCTATTGCTGCCTTGATTTCATTCATGATTCCGATTCTCGCGATCGGGGTGTTCGCGCAAATTGCGTACGGTGGTTTTTGGAAATCTGGATACACGATGAGAGACAATGTGGTCGCGACTAATCTCGTAGGGGCAATTCATGAATTGCCCCTACAAGCAGCCTCTGGTTCTATTTTATTTCCATTCGGCATTCATCCAACACATGTTGCGTGGAATGTTTTGCATTATGGTTTCATCATGCAATGGCCATGGATGATTGTTCTGTTTATTGCGGTTGGTTTTGTCTTGCGACACGCATACATTTCTCGATCAAAATTTGTAGCGTCTCAGTATGTGGTTCCCTTGCTTGCTGCGTGGACTGGTTTTGCACTGGTCGCTTACTACGGACACGGATTGTACTCAGACAACATAAACGGAGGGTCGACCACGATCGCGAACTCCTTCATTCGATACTTGCTTCCCATGAGTCCGGTCATCGGTCTTGCGGCGGCGTATCTGTTCCGACGGATCGGGAAGGTGGCGATTCCGGCAACGATCGTTCTGGTATTGTTCGGTGGATGGATGGCATTTGCCAGAGACGCGGAAGGGATTCTGAACACGAGAGCCGAGCTCATGAGATATAGTTCGGTCCGTGAGGCGGCAAAGACAACCTTCCATCCCATGGACGTGATCTTGTCCGAACGGTCGGATAAGATCTTCTTTCCAGCCTTTCGAGCGGTTTCGCCGCTTCCTCTCCCAGAGCAGGTGGCTGAGCTAAGCCGTGCGCATGCGGAGATTCAAATCGGCTTATATGTCCGCCCATTAGCGCAGGCACAGGCAGATGCCTGGCGTACCGCTGGCTTTGAACCGATCGAGCTTGGATATTTTGGCCGTGAAAAGCTCTATTTGTTGCGTCCAATCAAACGATGAACATGACACGAATCTACAGAATCATCGCGATTCTGATCGCCTGGGGCTCTGCCATCGCCCTGATCTGTTTTGTATTAGCCCCGCATTTTCCTTTGAATGGGATTGTTCGATTTTCTTTTCCTTTTGATGGTGCCAGCCCGTGGTTTAACCCATTTCAACCAGGTGAACGCGTGAGCTCCCCAGGATTACAACCAGACGGATGGACGGGTCAGCGCATCACGGATGAGCCGGTCTATGGTAGTGCGCGTGTTCCTGGCGCTTTTGATCAAGTGCACATCGGCATGGATATTCGTCCCATGCGCCAGCCGCTCGCTGATATGGGATTGCTTCGTGATCCAGAGGCTTTTCAGTTTGAGATGAAGCCGCTCTGGAGCGAGGCGCTTTCAAAGGGGTGGCATGCCGTATCGCTAAACGGTCTTCGCGGCGTGGTTCGCGATGGTTATCCTGATGAGTCGATTCTGCGCCAAGATTATGATCGTTTAATGACGTGGGATGCGAGCGCAACCTCACCGCTTTTGTCTGATACAGCGGGTGTGTTGCAGCGTTTCGAGATCAGTTTGCGCGGTCAGCATGATTTTTACGTGGTTCCTGTTGATGGTCATGTGAAATTCACGTTTGAAATTCAAGACGTGAATCGCAGCACAGATGCGAAAAATACGGCCGCTTTTCGTTTGATGCGCGATGATGAGGTGCTACGAACAGAAGCCGTATCTATTAGCGGTTCGTCTGATACGAAACCGAGCGAGATTCTTACACAAACGATTTCCGCGGACGCACTTGCGCCGGGCGTGTATCGCTTGAGTTTTCTCGCAGATGATGACTTTTTTATTCGTTCCATCTCCACGGATGCGAAACATTGGGTGATTGGCCCGCGTTTATATCTCGGCGATACGGTTGGATATGCGGGGACGAGTGGTCCAGCGACGGTTTGGTCAAATTCGCTGCATATGTCCGTGGATACGTTTCACAATGAGGGATTACAAAAAGTTTCACTAGGTTCAGCCGTAATATATGTGCAAAAAACGCATACGGTTTATCCGCTTTCGCGTATTACGGACGAAGGTCAGGGTTTGCGTGAAGTGAAGACAGAAAAGGGGAGTGTTCGCTTACTTGGTGATGGATTCTTCGCCTTAGATCGTGAGGCAGCATTTTTTCCGCGACCACGTCGCTTAACGCCAGAGGCAGATCCAACAGGTGAGGGAATCGTTGCCGTCATTACGCCGTATATTCCCGCACAGGATCTTGGCGATGGTTGGTGGCATGTTGAGGCGTCTTGGGCGATTTCGTCTGCTACAGAAGCGCTTAAGTTCTCTCTTGGTCTTCCTGGCATTGTGACGCGCAATGGCGCCTACGATATCCGTCGCATGAATGTGGAATATCGCCGTCCGCCGCTCACGTCCGTGGAGTTTTGGCGCACGATTCGTCGTGAGCTCTCATCAGCCTGGCATCGCCTATGATTTCATTCTTTCTTCGCCAACTCACACTCGCGCTGAATTGCGCCGTGGCTTTGTTGTTGATCGGAGAGATTCTGATTCCGGGTTTGGTTTTACCATTCGTGAATCTGCATCTACTTATCGTTGGGGTATTGGCATTGAATTTGATTCCGGTTGAACAGCCAAATCGCCGTCCTTATGCGGCAATTCCAGTCGGAATCATGTTGATTGGTTATACGTTTCTTCTTCTGTCTGGTCAGGGGCCATCTGCTATGATGCTGGGCATGGCTATTTCCACGATCGTGGTCGTTGCCGCTCTCGCTATTCTATGAACACCGAACTCTTCAAAAAAATCATCGCTGGTGAAATTCCGTGTGAGAAAGTCTATGAAGACGAACACGCGTTTGCGTTTTTAGATATTGGTCCTGTGAATCTAGGCCACACACTCGTGATTCCGAAAAAGTGGTCACAGGGCTTGTTAGATGCGGAGCCAGAGGCTTTGCGTGAGTTGATCATCGCCGTACAAAAAGTCGCAGCAGCTGTGAAAGCGGCTACAGGCGCGGATGGGATAAACGTTCATCAAAATGAGGGTGAGGCTGCTGGTCAGAAAGTATTTCACCTTCACTTTCATGTCATTCCTCGTTTTGCGAATGACGGGTTTGAGCATTGGCACGGAAAACAGATTCCTACAGCCGAAGACAACAAAAAAATGGGAGAAATGATTCGTGGGAAGTTTTGATTATTCAATCGCTCGTAAAAATAATCCTTGTTGGCCTTCGTGTTCGCCGGCAATCAGAAGGTTCTTGCCTGTGACAGTCATGGAGTCGATGCGGGTGAATCCTGTGGCGAGATCGGTCATGATGCGACCGCCGCGATCGTCGAGTTCGAGGGCGAAGACGCGTTCATTTGTGGCAACGAAAACGTGATCACCTGCTTGATGCCAGACCGCATCAACAAAAGGCGTGCTTTGACGGAGAAGCAAGAGAGGATCTTCGCCTGGCGTCCAGAGCCAGAGTTCGTTTTGGTTGAGAAGTAATGCGCGTGGATTTTTTCCCGTGATGTTCCACAAAACATGTTCGCCTTGAGCGATGCCTGGTTCTGGTTCACCGCTACGTTTCACGGCGAGCCAATCGTTATTGTGACGTAGGAGTGTGTAGGTACCAGCGGCTCCATCCACGATCCAGGTGCCACGCGGCAATGAATAGACTTTGCGCAAGATCGAGTGTGGTTTCACGATCATGTCATTCGTGGTCGTGCTCTGGATGAGATCGAACGTGTCTGTTTGTGCAACAAGTCCGAGTGGAAGTCGCTCACGCACAAAAGTCCCACGACGTGGATCAAGCGTGGTGCGCATTCCGGCATCAGTGCCGACAATGAGCGTGCCTTCCCATGCATAATCACCCGCAGGCAAATCACCGCTGACACCCGTGCTCACATTTACCCATGCATCCGCTGCCTTTACGGCATCTTGGTCTAGGATGAGCGCGGTTCCATTGGTGTTCCATCGAATGTGTGGCGTGGTCGTGGTCGCCATGTTCGCGATCTTGGCTTCAATCAGTTGTCGACCATCTACATCAAGAATGCGCACGGTCCAGCCATTCGCACCAAGAAGAAGTGCGGCTGTCTTGCTCCCTTCGTCATCTGTGGATAGTTCGGTAAGGACATCATCGGAAACGTGTGCCGTGTCTGTATCAAGCCAAAGATGGATTTTATCAGCAAACGTGGCTTGCTCTGGTTTTATCTCCAATGTTTTCTCCCAAGAAATATATCCTGTCTTTTCATAGCGAACGGTGTATGGCCCTGGTGCCATACCTAACACGGACGTTGGTGTGGTGCGTTTTGAGTCTTGTGTATTCAAAAGGATGCGCGCTCCGGCTGGTGTTGAATCTGAAATGAGGGTTCCGTTGCGTTCGATGGTGACTTTCTTTGGATTAATGCGATATCCAGCCGTATAAAAGATCAGAGCTGGAGACAGCGTAAAAAACACGGCCGCGAAAATAAGCGGCAAAATGCGCCGATAGAACGGGGGACGGTAAATTGATCTTGGCATGACTCAACGGTAAGGATACACTTGTTAACGATGAAAATGAAGATCCACGGCGGCAACCATTTACGGGGCCGCGTTCAAATTTCTGGTGCCAAAAATGCATCCGGTCCGCTCATCGCGGCCGCGTTGCTTCTAAAAGGCCCTGTGCGTTTCAAGAACGTCCCACGTCTGACTGACTTGCTTGGACTACTTGAAATTATGCAGGGCATGGGCGTGAAGGCGGAATGGGAAGGTGAGCATGAATTGATGCTCGATGCGTCTGGTCTCGATGCATCCAAGCTCGACAAGAAAAAGATGAAGCGCATGCGTTTCTCGATTTTGTTGCTTGGACCAATTCTTGCGCGTGCGAAAAAAGTATCCGTGGGTGAACCTGGTGGTTGTTCGATTGGAAACCGCCCGATTGATACGCACTTGTTCGCGCTCGGTGCTCTTGGCGCAAACATCGACACGGATACAGACGGCTTGCTCATGATGAGCACGAAGCAGTTGAAAGGTGCCTATATCATTCTTCCAGAGTTTTCCGTGACCGCCACAGAAAACTTGGTGATGGCTGCTGTTCAGGCCGAAGGACACACATCCGTGCGTCTCGCGGCCGCTGAACCGCATGTGGCGGATTTGTGCCGCTTCTTGAATGCTTGTGGTGCAAAGATCAAGGGTATTGGTACGCATGATCTTGAAATTGATGGCGTGAAAGAATTGAAAGCGCCGAAAAAAGCGTGGTCCGTGATTCCAGACATGCTTGAGGTTGGCACATTCGCAATTGCTGCGGCTGTCACGCACGGTGATATCGAAATGTCACCTGTGGATATCACGCATCTTGATGCGATTCGCTCGACTTTGTCGCGTATTGGCGTGAAGCATGAAGTGATGAAGAACGGAAACTTCCGTGTGCAAGGCGTTTCGCGCATGAAGTCCATTTCAAAAATCCAAGCATTGATCTATCCAGGATTTCCAACAGACTTGCAGGCATTGTTTGGTTTGCTTGCGACGCAGTGCCATGGCACGACCTTGATCCAGGATCCATTGTTTGAAGGACGCATGGGCTATGTAAATGAATTATTGAAGATGGGCGCCAATGCCGTGATTGCAGATCCGCATCGTGTGGTGATCACAGGTCCGACCACATTGCGTGGCACGGAAATTCGTTCACTTGATTTGCGCGCCGGAGCGACGATGGTGCTCGCTGGATTGATTGCAGAAGGGGAGACGATCATTCACGACGCGGAAATTGTCTATCGCGGATATGAAGATCTTGATGGACGTTTACGCTCACTTGGCGCTGATATTGAACAAATACACGAGTAATTTATGATAAAAATCCGGAATACTGGTTTAGGATTTGTCTTGATCTTGTTGGCTGGAGTTGGTGTAGGAATTTTGGTTGGTCGTCTTTCATTGTCGAGCGTTCCCGCGGCTGGATATTCGTATTCGGCGAGCGGAACCGTGATTGGTATTGGCCAGAGCAAGCCATCAGAAGTGAGTGATGATGTTGAATTTAAATTGTTTTGGCAGGAGTGGCAGATGCTGAAAGATAAATACTATCTTCAGCCGATCAATGACAAAGACATGTTCCATGGTGCCATGGCCGGTCTTGCGGCTAGCCTTGGTGATCCGTACACCATGTACTTTGAGCCAAAGAGCGCCGAAGAATTTCAATCTGTGCTGAAGGGGCAGTTCTCTGGTATCGGCGCAGAGATTGGGACAAAGGACGGTCACATCACAGTCATCGCTCCATTGCCAGACACGCCAGCGCAGAAAGCAGGAATCTTGGCTGGAGATGCGATTGTGAATATCGATGGAACGTCCACCGAAGGCATGGGTGTGGAAAAAGCCGTCTCATTAATTCGTGGCGTAGAAGGAACAACCGTAAAACTCACGATCTACCGCGAAAAAGACGATAAGCACAAAGAGCCCTTTGATCTGACGCTCACTCGCGCTATCATTCATGTAAGTTCCGTGCGACTCTCGTGGAAAGAGAAGATCGCCGTCATCCAAGTCACGAATTTCAATGACGATACACGTGATCGTTTTGAGCAGACCGTGGATGAAGTTTTGAAGAAGGACCCGAAAGGAATTGTTCTGGATTTGCGTAATGATCCAGGAGGGTATCTCGATGTCGCTGTGCAAATGGCCGGCGAATGGGTAGGAAATAAAGTTGTCGTAAAAGAGCGACGCCAAGGAAAAATTGTCGAGCAATTAAACGGAACAGGCAAAAATCGTTTTGCTGGTATTCCGACCATCGTGCTCGTGAATGGTGGTTCTGCCAGCGCCTCAGAAATTGTTTCAGGTGCATTGCAGGACTATGGCGTGGCAACCATGGTGGGTGAAAAGACATTCGGCAAAGGATCTGTTCAGGATTATTCCACCTTGCCTGATGGTTCAGCGATCAAGATCACGATCGCAGAATGGCTGACGCCGAAGGACCGTACGATTAACAAAACTGGGCTAGACCCTGACGTGGTCGTTGCCCGTACTCCCGAAGACTATGAAGCCCAACGTGACCCCCAACTCGACCGCGCCCTCGGGATCCTCAATGGGACCGCGACCGGCACGACCGCAACCGCGACATCCACGCCAAGATAATCGGCGTGGAGCTTCGCCGACCAATGGTCGTGTTCAGAACGTGACGGGTGCGGGAGCAGTTGTGTTTCGTCGAAGAAATGGAGCCTTTGAGATTTTCTTCGTCAAAAACGCATACGGCTATTGGACATTTCCAAAAGGTAAACAAGAAAAAGCAGAATCACTCGTAAACACCGCGATCCGCGAAGCAGGGGAAGAAGCAGGACTCAAAAACATGAAACTGATTGCGCCCCTCGGCCGCACGCAGTTTCGTTTTCGCCAAAACGGTGCGCTTGTCCAAAAGAGTGTGCATTTTTACCTGTTCGAAGTTCCTGCTGACACAAAAGAAACCATGAGCGGTGTCGAAGGAGGCATGTGGGAGGCGACTTGGGTCAAAGCCCAAGAAGCCTTCGCAACCAGTGGCTATCGCAACTTAGATAGACTTCTTTCAAAAGCCTTGCGCATCATTGCTCACGAGCGTCGCAAAGAACGTGAACGCGGCGGATTCCAAGATCGTCGTCCATACAATGAGGGCCAGCCATTTAGTTCAAGAAAACCAAGAATTGTGACGTAGGACCTTAACCCCTCCCACCTCGGGACCATAACTCCTCCGGCTCCTCTTGTACTCAAGAGGAGAGCAGTATGATCGAAGTGTATGCCTCCCTCTTGAGTACAAGAGGGAACGAGGGAGTTAATCGGAAAGTGATGAGGGAGTTAATCGGTGGTTCGATGGAGTTAATCGGCGGTACGTCGGAGTTAATCGGAAGGGAACGAGGGAGTTAATCGGTGGTACCCGTGAGCGAATCGGTGGTACCCGTGGATTCTTCAGTTGTTGCGAAACACCCCCTCCGTCGGTACCATGGGACATATGCAAAGCATACGTCCTTTTTTGTCAGTTTTTGTGACCGCGCTGTGCGGTGTTGGTATGTCATCGACGGCGATGGCAGCTGATTGGGTAAATATCCAGGATGTTGCAGCATCTACCACTCAAGTGACTTCTATCATGCCAATTATGGCGGTGATGGAAGCGCCAATATCTGCGCCGGTTGCTACGTCTACGGTGATGTTGAAGATGGCGGATGGGAGTTTCTATCATCCAGGAACAGGAAAGAAAGCGGCGACTGAAATGGACCTAAGAGTGATGCTTGGACTTGAGCCAGGGGAAGTTGTGGTTGCGCCGCCAGCGGTTGTTGAGCCGGCGGTGCCAGCGATTCTCACGGCTGTGTATCGTGGTCAGCAGGGTCTGCGCGATCGTTTACATGCGGCTGGGCAGGATAAGATCATCAATATCAAACCAGTGGGTCAGGAGAGCGCGAGGAGTGTGACATTGGCGATTTGGAATCGAACAACGGATGAGATCGTGTATGTGGATGCGGTCAAAAAAGGAAATGAACTTGATTTAGATGACACGTCACCCGTTGATGTAAAAGTGAGACTCGCGAATTACATCAATAGCGATTACGCCACGAATGATCCAAATCATGTGGTGGTTGCGGTGCGGTATCCGATCTATCACGAAGTATTCAAGGGCAAAAAAGTAGTGAGCTATAACGTTGAAGAGGCGGTCTATTCGCCAGCGAGCGGCGCATTATTGACGGATGAGGTGATCAAAGCGGGAGAGGATTTGCTTGATACACACATCGCCGCTGCGATCACGGATTTACATAAAGAAAAAACCATTGCACCAGAACTCATCAAGTCGATTGTGATTATCGAACATAGCGATATCTCTTCGATCAAACGCGATCCGAGTGTTCCTGCATCAAAAGTATTCGCAACGATCGCCCTCAATCCAACAAATCCATACGCCTATTCTCGTTCAAGCGCTGGCGCACTTGGATTGTTTCAGTTCATCCCATCCACGTATAACCGTCTCGCAAAGCGTCCAGCACTCGGATTGAATCCAAACTTCGAAGCAGGGATGAGCGATCCAAAGAACGCATCCAAAGCCGCGGTGGCGTATATGGACGCGGTGTTGCGTGATTTGCCATCAGACGCGCAGCTTGTGCCGACTTCGACGCGTTCTTTTGAATATTTTGCCGCGGCATACAATGGTGGATCTGCGAAAATCAAACGCGCGAGCCTCGTGTGGGATGAGCAGATTAATGGCGAAGTAAAACCAAAAGAAGTATTGAAGCGTGCACGTTTGCAGCCAGAGACGATCGACTATGTTCGAAAGTTGCGCGCGCTTTTGCCTGTCATCATGGGAACAGACGCAACGTTAACAGAGCGTTCACTTACTACGTAACTTCTTTTTATGAAAAAAATAGTCGGCGGATTAATTTTGATAAGTCTATTCGGCGCCGGTTGTGCAAAACCAGCGGCGCAAACTCCAGGAACGCCCGCGACGCCAGAGACGCCTGCACAAAGTCAGAAGGCGGCGCCATCGGTTCCAACGCGCATGGGATTCGGAAAGTTGCCGTCGATTGGTTCGACGGGTGCACTCGGTTCTCCAGAGGCCATCTCCGCGCGTGCGACGAGCCCGGTCGCGTCTCCAGTTCCAATGATGGCGAATGCGGTATCGGTTGAGGGAAGCGTCTCGGTTGATGCCAAGATGCGTCCAATTCCAGTTCCACCAAACTTGAGACCCGTGAGCGTGAAATATTCGATCAAGGGCACCATGCCGACTTGGAGCGGAGAGAGTGAAGTGCTTGAAGTGCAACCATTGCAGACAGACGTAGGAATGCTTCGCAGCTTTGCCACAAATGCCGGATTGCCAAGTGCCATCGTCTCAGGGATTTCCGAGGTTCAGTCCGTGCAAGTCTCCTGGAAAGACGCGGCTGGATTTATGTGGAACACGGACGGAGCAAGTCACACGTTGAATTGGTGGAAAAACCAAGACAACATTCAGCCAATGATGGCAACCAATGGAAGAGAAAATCAGAACGCCATCAAACAAGACGATGCAAAAGTGATCGCCACAGCAGAAGCGTTTTTGCGCAGCCATGGTTTGGGTTCGGTTGCTGATCAGGGCGCGACGGTTGAGCCATACATCAATCAACCATGTTTGATGAAGGAAGTCGCAACGCCAGATATGATGGTGCGTTCCGACATATCGCCGACGATCTATCCATCGCCATGTGCATACGTTCAAACACAGGTGAATGTGTATTTTGGTGCGAATCGTGAGGGAAAGCCTGTTGTAGATATGGGTGGTTGGCCATCGCGCTTGTCATCTGTGAATGTGGACTTGGCCACGATGAGTGTCACGGGAGGAAATGTCGTGTATGCAGAAAATCTTATTCGCTCTGCATATCCTTTGCTTGATTCCGCAACGGTTTTGAAGCGTCTGCAAGAAGGAGGACGCAATCCAGTCTATCCATGGGGCGGGGAGAGCAAAGATATTCAAGCCACGATCGAAAAAGTTGAATTAGCGTGGTTGCGATTTGATTCTTGGACCGACAATAAGCAACAGACCTACTACATTCCAGCAATCAGCGCTTCTGGTCATGTAGTTCGTGGGATAGCTGGCCAAGAGCCAGAGGAATATCACACCACCGTCGCGCTCGTAAAAGACGATGCGTTTGCAGAGGAGAGTGCAGTCACGTTTGGTGGAACGGTGCAGATTATGCCGGTAGTTGCGCCGGCAGGACCAGCGGCTTACTAGGATTGCCGAGGTCTACCGCTACTAGCCGATACCTACCGTTCGTCCCGCGCCCAGACCGACTCCTCCCTCTTGCTTTCTCCCTCCTCACGATGAGGAGGGAGTTTTGAATCTGTCTGCAGAAACCCCGACAGCCGACTCCTCCCGTTCGTATTCGCTCCGGCCGACTCCTCCCTCTTGCTTTCTCCCTCCTCACGATGAGGAGGGAGTGGGAACAAGGGGTTGACAAGAAGGAGAAAAATATGGAACGCGGTAGAGAATGACGAACATATTTTATCCGCACACGCATACAGAACTACGAAGAAAACTTCGAAACAATGCGACCCTCGCTGAACGCGAACTTTGGAAACATCTACAAAACAAAAGATTGTTAGAATTCAAATTTCGTCGCCAAGCTGGAATTGGAAGATACATCGCCGACTTCTATTGTCCGACGGCTAGACTGATTATCGAAATCGATGGCGATATTCACAACCAACCAACTACCAAAGAATATGATCTCATCAGAACTCATTTCCTTGAAGATCTTGGGTTGAATGTGATTCGTTTTACTAATCAAGAGGTGCTTTCCCAAATCGATTCAGTTCTCGTGCAAATTCTTCGTTTTCTCTCAATCAGAAACCCGCTCTGACCGACTCCTACCGCTCGTATTCGCTCCGCGACCGACTCCTACCGCTCGTATTCGCTCTGGCCGACTCCTACCGCTCGTATTCGCTCCGGCCGACTCCTCCCTCTTGCTTTCTCCCTCCTCATCGTGAGGAGGGAGTTTGGCTTCACATTTAGAGAACCCCCTCCTCATCGTGAGGAGGGGGCAGGGGGAGGAGTCGGTCTGGGCGCGGGACGAGGAGTCGGCCCCGGCGTCAGGGGGAGGAGTCGACTAGGGGGAGGAGTCCGACGTCTAGACGTACCCATATCTCCCCACGTATCCTGTGGGGAGATATGAATTTGGGAACAAGCTCTAATGCAAAAGCGAGAATCATTTCCACGACTCCGACGCATCGCACATCGACATTGTCGGCGATCGGAGGAGCGGCGCATCGAAATGACTCGCGTATCGAGTATCTTGGCGTTCAAGGGAAGCGCATGAAAGAACTGATCGCTCGCGCGCATGAGGAGAATCCTGATGTCGCGTCTTCGCGTTTGGATTGGTTGCAAAAGCAATTGACCTCTATTTGATATGCCTAAATACGAATTTCGTGGAGCTGCGGCACCAAATCCAGAACGAGAAGCAAGAATTGAAAAGATGAGAATTATTGTTGAGCTTTGGCGTGGGGCACTTGAGTCAGTATTAAAAGACGTCATGGAGGTTGAAGCCGCATTGGGACGTCGACTCGAAGTGGATGATCGACGGATTATCCCTGCACACTTGTGCGGGATGTATCTCATGGAAGCAGAAGAAATTCTTGCAGCGGAATTGAACGGTACTGAAGTGGAAGACAGCGATAACACAAATCGTCTTTCAGATGAAAAGTGGGTCAATTAGAATTTAGAATGAGGACGTCGACTATGAAGAAGACAAATAATACACGCGCGATCTATCAGACGAAGAGCGGTTCTGTTGAGTTGCGTGAAGATGTACAGAATGAAACTCTTTGGGCTACGCAATCGCAGATAGCCGAAATTTTTAGTATTGAACGCTCAGTTGTTACAAAGCACATTGGAAATATTTTACGATCAAAAGAAATTAATCAAAAAAGCAATGTGCAAAAAATGCACATTGCAAATTCTGATAAGCCAGTATCCACGTATTCGCTGGATATGATTTTGGCAGTTGGATATCGTGCGAGTTCATCGAAGGCAATTGCGTTTCGCCAATGGGCAAGCAAGGTATTGCGAGAGCATATTACAAGGGGTTATACATTGAATCCGAAAGTTATAAAGAACCATTATGCCGAATTCCAAATCGCGATTAAACAATTGAAGCAGGTATTACCTACTGGGATATCGATTGATCATGCTAGCGTCTTAGAATTGATTTCTACGTTCGCGGATACATGGTTTTCGTTGGAAGCATACGACAAAGATCGATTAGTTCGTGTTGGAACAACAAAAAAGTCTATTGCGGTTACTTCAGAACAGCTTTCTGGAGCTTTGAACGAGTTGAAGAGCATATTGATTGAGAAAAATGAAGCGACCGAATTATTTGGGGAAGAACGCATGGCGGGGAGTGTTAAAGGAATTATAGGGAATGTAATGCAATCGTTTGGTGGAAAGGCCGTCTATCCGTCCGTGGAAGAAAAGGCGGCGCATCTTTTGTACTTTCTCGTAAAGGACCATCCGTTTGTTGATGGGAATAAACGAAGCGGAGCTTACGCTTTTATTTGGTTTTTACGTCGTGCAAACGCACTTGATTTATCGCGGATGACGCCCTCGGCACTCACAGCGCTCACATTACTTGTCGCGGTCAGTGAACCGAAGGATAAAAACAAGATGATCGGATTGATATTGATTATGCTTTCAAAAGCAGGGCAAGATACTAGCATATGACACCGGAACGCAAGCAGAAGATTGAGTCCGTGCTCTCCAAGCGCCAGCCGACGCTTCATGTAGTGCTGGAGAATGTGGATGATCCGCACAATGTCGGAGCGGTTTTGCGATCCTGCGAAGCGTTTGGCGTGGTGGATGTGCATTTGCTCTATTACGGGGGTAATGCAAGAGGAAAGACGCAAAACGCAAAATCAAGTCCGAGGATGCCGCGATTGGGGGAGATTCGTTCGACGTCGGCGGCGTCGGCGTTGAAGTGGTTGCGGATAAATAAGTGGGATTCGGTGAAAAAGATGGTGGCGCATTTCAAGAAAGAGAAAATTACCATCGTGACAACGCACATGTCCGCAAAAGCCATAGATGCGTCTCAGGCAGATTTGTCTTCGCCTGTGGCGATCGTTCTCGGAAATGAACATGACGGAGTCTCTCCAGCGCTTCTGAAGGCTTCCAAGGTGAATGTGCTGATCCCGATGGTGGGCTTTGTTCAATCGTTCAACATTTCTGTGGCGGGAAGTCTGATGTTGTATGAGGCGTATAGGCAACGCGAGAAGAAGGGGATGTATGCGAAAGAGCAGATGAAGAAGGGGGAGAGGGGGAGGATGATGAAGAAATGGAGTGGAGATAAATAGCCTGTTCTGTTTTTGTTCCATATCTGATACTATTGATTCATGCCCAAAGACATGGAACTGCAGGAGTCTGATTTTCTGCTCTACACGACACCAAACGGTGATGTAAATTTTGAGGTCTTTATCCGTGATGAGACTGTTTGGCTCAGTCAGGACAAGATAGCTGTTTTGTTCGGAGTTCAAAGACCAGCCATCACAAAACATCTACAAAATATCTTTGAAGTTGCTGAACTTAGCGAAAATTCAGTAAGTTCCATTTTGGAACATGTTGCCGATAACGGGAAGGTGTACAAGACCAAACTCTACAATCTCGACGCAATTCTTTCTGTTGGATATCGAGTGAACAGCCTACAGGCGACGCACTTCCGTAAATGGGCAACGGAAAGACTGAAGGAATATATCATCAAGGGTTTTACGATGGATGATGAACGCCTTAAAAATCCTGTTTCCGTCTTTGGGAAAGACTACTTTGAAGAGCAGCTTGCGCGAATTAGAGATATTCGAAGCAGCGAGCGGAGATTCTATCAGAAAATCACGGATATCTACGCGGGGTGTAGCGCGGACTATGATCCAGGTGTGGAAGCGACCCAGCAGTTCTTTGCGACCGTCCAAAATAAGCTGCATTTCGCCATTACCGGTCAGACGGCGGCGGAAATTATTCACAACAGGGTAGATAGTGGAAAACCGAACCTGGGGTTAACTGCTTGGATGAACGGACCAAAAGGCGCAATAAGAAAAACAGATGTTGGCGTTGCGAAAAACTACCTCGATGAGAAGGAGTTGAATGGATTAAACCGTATCGTGACTATGTACCTTGATTATGCTGAATTACAGGCACAGCAAGGGGTCGTTATGCGCATGAACGACTGGGCAAAGAAGCTTAATGCCTTCTTACGATTCAATGAAAGAGAGATTTTAGATAATCCCGGCAAGATATCCCATGAAGTGGCAAAGAAGCTGGCGGAAGATGAATTTGAGAAGTTCCGCGTCATTCAAGATCGTGAATTCGTTTCAGATTTTGATGAGGTGACGAGGAAGTATCTGGAAAAGAGACTGGGAGACACAGATGAGCAGATGGATTGAGAGCGGCTAATGGATGATCGTTTTCGTGATGTCACGAAGATGATCCATTCAGGATTTTTAAAGGGCTATTAGTTCAGTTGGTTACATCCTGTAACCAACTACCGATACAAACCTGAACTGGTAACAATTTGTTACCAGTTGAGAATGGCGATCGTGGAGCGTGTATCAGTTGGTGACATTTTGTCACCAACTGTTTTTTATTCAGAGCCGTCGATTTTAACGGCATAACCGTGGAAAAATCGAGCATCTGTATATTTTGTACGTACTGGGTGGTAGGCTTTGTTCAATCCTTCAACATTTCAGTGGCGGGGAGTCTGATGTTGTATGAGGCGTATAGGCAGCGCGAAAAGAAGGGGATGTATGCGAAAGAGCAGATGAAGAAAGCAGAAAGAACAAGAACGATGAAGAAATGGACGAAGAACTAACGGGCGAATATCATGTGTTCATGAGTGAAATACATGAATTAGCCGAGCGGATAAAGGATTTTCGTAACGCGCGAGACTGGAAGCAATTTCATCGACCAAAAGACCTGGCACTGTCTTTGGTGCTTGAAGCTACCGAGGTGCTTGAACTGTTTCAGTGGAAAAGTGAAACGGAGGCTTTGGAAGTGGTAGATAAAAAGAAGGAAGATTTAGCGGATGAATTGGCAGATGTGTTTTATTGGGTTTTGTTGATGGGTGAGGATTTTGGAATTGACATTAAGGACGCGTTGATAAAGAAGCTTGAGAAGAATGAGGCGAAGTATCCTGTTGAGAAAGCAAAAGGGACTTCGAAAAAATATACGGAGCTTTAGAGTATGATCATTTATCAATCTTCGAAAGAGTCGTTTGTAAATGAGGTGTATGCGGGCGCTATCGATCAGGTCTTGTTAAGTTTTTACTACAAAGCTACCGGCAGAGTGGTTGGTGAGTCGGAACAGGAGTCTTGGAGGAAGTCCATGCGTTACATGCGCGACGTACTTCGTGATGAGGATATTCCAGGTGACTCCGGAGTATCTATCGAATATCAGATTCCACAAACATCGAAACGCATCGACTTTATATTAACGGGTCAGGACGCTGGTGGAACGGACCACGCTCTGCTTATTGAGCTGAAGCAATGGTCCGAGGTGAAGCTTTCTGAAAAAGATGGCATCGTGATGACTGGCTTTTTTGGCGAAGTAAGCCACCCCTCGTATCAAGCATGGTCCTATGCGGCGCTCCTTCAAGGATTTAATGAGACGGTTTATGAAGAGAAAATTCAGTTAAAACCTTGTGCGTATCTGCATAATTATATTGAGGATAACGTAATTAAAAATGAACACTACGCAGATTATTTAGTAAAGGCGCCGGTATTCCTCGAGGGAGATATTGAGAAGGAAAAACTACAAACTTTCATTAAGCGATTTGTGAAATTTGGAGACAAGACAAAGATCATGTACCGCATAGATGCGGGGAGGATAAGACCGTCGAAGAGTCTCGCCGAAAGTTTAGCGAAGATGCTGAAGGGCAATCAAGAATTCATCATGATCGATGATCAAAAGGTGGTTTATGAAACAGCATTAGGACTTGCGAAACAATCGTCTACAAACAACAAGAATGTATTGATTGTCCAAGGCGGACCTGGAACTGGTAAGTCTGTCGTGGCAATCAATCTGCTTGTTGTGCTTACAAAACTTGGTCTGGTGGCAAAATACGTAACTAAGAATGGGGCACCCAGGGCAGTCTACGAGAGTATGCTCACAGGGACCCTTAAGCGTACTGAGATGATGAACCTATTCTCAGGCTCTGGTTCATATATCGATGTGGAAAAAAGCATTTTTGATGCGCTTATTGTTGATGAAGCGCATAGATTGAACGAGAAATCTGGGATGTTTAAGAATATGGGAGAGAATCAGATAAAGGAAATCATTGAGGCATCCAAGTTCACAATTTTTTTTATTGATGAAGACCAGAAAGTTACGTGGCATGATATCGGAGAGAGCGAGGAAATCGTAAAGTGGGCAACGAAATGTAATGCAAAAGTACAAACGCTCAAACTCGCATCACAGTTTCGCTGTAATGGGTCTGATGGATATCTGGCGTGGCTTGATGATGCGCTTCAGATTAACGAGACCGCGAATAACACTCTGGATACAACGGAATATGATTTTCAAATTGTTGATTCTCCGGTCACGCTTCGCGACATGATCATCGAAAAGAACAGAATTAAGAATAAAGCTCGTCTTGTTGCTGGCTATTGTTGGGATTGGGTTAGTAAAAAAGATAAATCTCTTAAGGATATAAGCATTCCAGAATATAATTTTGGAATGCAATGGAATTTAGCAAGTGATGGGAATCTTTGGATTCTTGCACCCGAATCCGTGAACGAGATTGGCTGCATTCATACTTGCCAAGGCTTGGAGATGGATTACGTTGGAGTTATCGTGGGCCCTGATTTTGTGGTGAGAGAGGGAAAGATAATGACTCGTCCAGAGCAACGAGCGAAAACAGACTCTTCGCTCAAGGGATATAAAAAGTATGCTAAAGAAAATCCGGAAGCCGCACATGAAAAAGCAGATGCAATTATCAAGAATACCTATCGCACGTTGATGACGCGGGGTATGAAGGGGTGCTATGTCTATTTTACAGATAAGGAAACGGAAAAATATTTTAGAGAAAGAACAGGATTGATCAAGAATAACGAAGAAGGCTTATGAAAAGAGAGTATTATTCTGACTCGATAGCTAGTTTTCTTATCGCAAAAACTGACACGATTCTCGGCGAGCTAACCCGAAACAGTGATTTTGATTTAGTTCAAAATCAACGAGATGCATGGGTGGCCGAGATAGATATTCTTCAGAAGGTTCTTATTGGTCATGAAGGTTCGATCTATTTTGAATATTCCATTCCACGCATGGGGAAACGTATAGACGTCGTACTCCTCATTGGTCCGGTCGTATTCGTCCTTGAATTCAAGGTAGGCGAGAAAGAGTTTTCAGCTTACGCCATAGACCAAGTTTTTGATTACGCCTTGGATTTGAAAAATTTCCACGAATCGAGCCATGATTTATTGATTGCACCAATACTTATTGCAACCAAGGCGGTAGCCGCTGCCACCATCGTCTCAACGACGCCACAAAACGATAAGCTGCTATTTCCGATTAAATGTAATTCCGAACTGCTCAATCAGGTAATGACCGATGTTCTCACGCTCTCCGAAGGCGCCGACATTAATCAAGAGCAATGGGAGGCTGGACGATATAGTCCAACGCCGACAATTATCGAAGCTGCAATGGCGTTATTCAGTGGCCAAACGGTCGCAGAAATTTCTCGGCATGATGCTAGCGCGATCAATCTTAGCGAAACCGCAACGTCAATTTCGGACATAATTCGAACGGCGAAGGAGAAAAAGCAAAAATCTATCTGTTTCGTGACTGGTGTTCCTGGCGCCGGTAAAACGTTGGTCGGACTAAATATCGCTAACCAGCATTCCGACGAATCAAATGATTTGTATAGTGTATTTCTTTCCGGCAACGGACCGTTGGTAGATATTTTACGAGAGGCTTTGACACGCGACAAAGTGCATCGTGACGCGGAGCATGGAATAAAATTGACCAAAAAGGATGCGATGAGAGCAGTGAAAGTGAGAATTCAAAATGTTCACCACTTCCGTGATGAATACCTTGGAGATCCGAAAGCGCCAAAAGAACACGTGGCTCTGTTCGATGAAGCCCAACGCGCCTGGGATTTGCACCAGACCACCGATTTCATGGCTCGCAAAAAAAGCACGCCGAACTTTAATAAATCTGAGCCCGAGTTCCTCATATCGTGTCTCGATAGGCATCAGGATTGGGCTGTTGTGGTCTGTCTCGTTGGTGGCGGTCAGGAAATCCATACAGGTGAAGCCGGAATCAGTGAGTGGATAGATTCGGTTAATCGCTCGTTCCCAGATTGGAACATCCATATCTCTTCGCGATTAGCCGACAGTGAATATGGAGCGGGCCGGGTTCTGGAAGAGATACAATCTCGCAAGAACGTTCAATATGAGGATAAACTCCACCTCTCGGTTTCTATGCGCTCATTCCGCGCTGAAGATGTTTCACTGTTAGTCAAACAGATTTTGGATATCGCTCCAGAAGACGCAGGCAGGACTTTGTTACGTGTCAAAAATAAGTATCCAATTGTTATTACTCGAGATCTCACGAAAGCCAAGCAATGGCTCCGTGATCATGCCCGAGGCTCCGAACGTTACGGAATCGTGGTTTCCTCACAAGCTGCACGGCTAAAACCCCAGGCGATCGATGTAAAATCTCCGATGGATTATGTCCATTGGTTTCTCGATGGCAAAGAAGATGTACGTTCGTCGTATTATTTAGAGGATGTGGCTACAGAGTTTCATGTGCAAGGTCTTGAACTCGATTGGGCCTGCGTGACCTGGGACGGCGATTTTAGATACGCTGGTGGCGCCTGGGAACACAAGTCATTCCTCGGCAGCAAGTGGAACAATATACTAAAAGAGGAACGCAAAAAATATCAGAAAAACGCTTATCGCGTCCTCCTGACTCGCGCGCGACAGGGCATGGTTATTGTAGTCCCGGCAGGGGATACAAATGACCCTACGCGTAACCCAGAATTCTACGATCCAACGTTTGAATATCTCAAAGATATTGGCTTTGACACAATCTAATGCCCTCTCTCCTCTCCAAATCCTCCTTCACCCACTCCCTCGAGTGCCCTCTTCGCTTATGGCTCGAGAAAACTCGCCCCGACCTCCTTCCGCCCACGCCTCCTTCCGTCCAGCGTCTCTTTGACCAAGGAAACGAAATCGACCAGATCGCGAAGCAGCTCTTTCCTGGTGGAGTCGAGATCGACGGGTTCAATCAGGCCGGTTACGAAAACACGAAGCGCGCGATCGCGGATGGAGCGACGGTGCTTTTTCAGCCGACTTTTGTCGCGGAAAATCTCACAGCGCGCGGTGATATCCTTGTGAAAGGCAAGTTCGATGCGTGGGATATCTACGAAGTAAAAGGCACGACAGGCGTGAAAAGCGAACACTACGCGGACGCGGCGTTTCAAAAGATCTGCTACACCAGAGCCGGCATCAAAATCGGCCGCGCAAATCTTGTGCATGTAAACAACGAATACATCCGCCATGGCGAGATCGACGTGCATGAACTTCTCATCACCGAAGACATCACGGATGACGTGAACGATCTCATCCCAGAGGTCACCAAACTCATTCCAGAGGCATTGGATGTGCTGACATGGGGCAAAGACCTCAAAACAAAACATCTCCTCACCTGTCCTGATTTAGGGAAGTGTGAGCATGTCGGCTTTTGGTTGAACGCACTCGAAAAGAAGTCGCTCGAAGCAACGCTCGCCGAACTCCCTCCAGAAACCGTCGCAAAAATGATTGAGAACGAAGTCTTTGACGTCTCGCGACTCTCAAAATCCTTCCTTCGCACCATCTCTTGGAAATCACCAGAAGAGCGCTGGCCAAAACATATCAATCAATCCGCAATCAAGGATGATCTCCAGCATCTCAAATACCCTCTGTATTTTTTCGATTACGAGACCTACAGCCAGGCCATTCCGCCTTTTGATGATTGCTGGCCTTATCAAGCCATTCCATTTCAATTCTCGGTGTATGTCATCGAATCTCAAAACGCGACACCAAAAACCTTCGATTTTTTGATGGATACATTTGAGGATCCTCGTCCAAAACTTATTGAAGCCTTGCATGAGGCGATAGGTCCTACCGGATCGGTGATTTCTTGGTATGCCACGTTTGAGAAAACGAGGAATAAAGAGTTAGCCGAGGCCTATCCAGATCACGCGGAATTTTTGCTTGGCATCAACCAGCGCACATACGATCTTTGGCAGATCTTCAAAAAGAAACTCTATGTTGATCCCGACGCCCGTGGGAGTAACTCTATCAAGGATGTGATGCCAGTTTTGGTGCCAGAACTTTCCTACAAAAATCTCAACATTCAAGAAGGCGGAACCGCCTCTGCCAGCTGGGCCATTCTCACCGACCCAAATCTCCCCGAGCCAGAACGCCATCAGCTCCGCCACGACATGATCGAATACTGCCGCCTCGACGTATTCGCCATGGTCAAAATCCTCGAACATCTCCAAAAAGTGACGAGATAATATTTGCCAAAAATCAATTTTTCTGTTATATTTCATTTGTAAGAAGTTACAAAGAGACGCCGTTCGCCTATACGCGAACCCCGTATCACTCCCGAGAGGGTAGGCAATCAGGGAAATCTGCTGAGAGCCACAAGCGATGCGCGGACTGACTACAAAAGTGGTTGGGAGATTTCATCCAGAGGTCGATCTGGGTCAAATCTCTTGATCGCTTTTTGCATTCTAATTCTAATCAAAAAATATTATGAATGACTCAAAACATAAAGTGCCGTATTCCGTCGTGACAATTGACGTTATGGACGCATATCCCTTGGCAGACGTCTTTGAAGAAGGGCGACGATATGCCACAATCTGTCGAGATTTCGCAAGTCTTGAGAGAGCGATCAAATTGGCAGATCGTTTGTTTATAGCGCTAAATTCCGACGTTGCATCGTTCGATGAGTGGATTGAGAGTGATTCCGGCTTCGATGTTAGGATCTATGATAAGGAATTCCGATGCGTGTATAAGGCGCATACGAAATTAACGAAATAACCATCTACACTATGAGACTCACTCCAAAAATCCAAACAGCCATAAACTACGCCGCGGACAAGCATCGCGATCAATTGAGAAAAGGGGAGAAGCTCCCGAATATCGTCCATCCGTTTTCTGTGGCATGGATTTTGGCAGATGCGGGCGTAGATGAAGATGTGGTTGTCGCTGGATTGCTTCATGATATTCTCGAGGATGTAAAAGGCAGCTCCTTTGAAGAATTGAGTCAGAAATTTGGTGAGCGCGTTGCTTCGATTGTGCGCGATGTTTCAGAAGACAAAGATCCAAATATCGAGTCAGATGAAAAACTAACTTGGATGGAACGCAAGCAAAAATATCTCGCGCATCTTTCCATCGCTTCTTCTGACGCCGTGCTCGTATCCGTGGCTGATAAAATTCAGAATCTTCAGTCCATGAAAAGCGACTATGATCTTCACGGCGAAGCTCTCTGGGATTCCTTTAACTCCCCACCAGACAAAAAGCTTTGGTTTTACGAAGAAGTTTTACGTATCGCCTCCGAAAAGCACCCAGATCATATGTTACTTGCCGAGCTTCATGGCGCTTTAGAAGACATGAGACGTGCCTCGAACATCGCATAACAACATCGTTTCTTGTAGGGGCGACGCATGCGTCGCCCCTACAAGTAGACAAAACGGTCTATATCCTGTTCGCTTGGTTCATATGACCGAAAACTACGCCGAATTTATCGCGCAGCGAAAACCGACCAACCCGGCTGTTGAGAAAATCCTTGGATTAATGATGCGCTCAGGATTGCTCGAAGAAATCGAACGCGAATCCCCAGAAAAGCAGGTGGAACTACTGAATGATTGTATGCGATTCATGGCAGCGCAGGCGAGTAAGTAACTCTTGCTCGTTTTGATTATTTCCCATAACGTCCTATCTATATGAATAAACTCTCTTGGAGCCTCGGGATCGGCATTGCCGCATTCTTCGCTTTGTTGATTGCTTTGATGGTTATTTGGCCATTCGGCACGGTTGGCGCTGGTGAGCGCGGAATCTTGTTGCGTTGGGGCGCGGTTCAGGGAAAAGTGATCGGCGAAGGATTGTATGTCCGCATGCCAATTATGGATCAGGTTATTTTGATGGACGTGAAGATCCAAAAAGAAGAAGTTATCTCAACGGCTGCGTCAAAAGACTTGCAGACCGTGAATTCAAAAGTCGCTTTGAACTATCACATTGATCCAACCAAGGTCGCTGATATCTACCAGGGGATTGGTATCGACTATAGCTTCCGTCTCATTGATCCAGCGCTTCAGGAATCCGTGAAATCGACAACCGCCAAGTACACAGCCGAGGAACTCATCACGAAGCGCGAAGAAGTACGCGACGCGATCAAGGCGCATCTTGTCGACAAGCTCAACAACCGCGGAATCATGGTAGACGACTTCAACATCGTGGACTTTCAATTCTCCGAATCATTCGATCACGCCATCGAATTGAAAGTAACCGCCGAACAGTCAGCCCTCGCCGCCAAGAACAAGCTCGAGCAAATCAAGTTCGAAGCAGACCAGCAAGTCGCCGAAGCCAAAGGAAAAGCCGAAGCCCTTCGCATCGAAGCTTCTGCGCTTCAATCCAATCCACAAATTCTCCAATTGCGCGCGCTTGAAAAGTGGGATGGCAAGATGCCAGCCGTCATGGGCGCCGGCGCCACGCCCTTCATCGACGTTGGTGGATTGATTCGGTAAAGCTAAAGCGCCAGGGGTCGACTCCTCCCTCTTGCTTTCTCCCTCCTCACAATGAGGAGGGAGTTTCGTATCTACCCTCAGAACCCCCTCCTCATCGTGAGGAGGGGGCAGGGGGAGGAGTCGG
>Ga0194060_10000240_pt1 | contig 38995 bp, 27 predicted proteins | sample SepL225m_MetaG_FD_163427 | JGI IMG/M metagenome (GOLD analysis project Ga0194060, IMG submission 163427) | Anoxic zone freshwater microbial communities from boreal shield lake in IISD Experimental Lakes Area, Ontario, Canada - Sep2016-L222-5m | ecosystem: Environmental > Aquatic > Freshwater >...
CCGGTCTACGAGCGCCCCTTGGCACAGTTTCCGTTCGCGATCACGCGCACCTGCAAGCACCCGGAGGTGGCGTTGGATTTCCTTCAATTCATCGGCAGTCAGCGCGGAAACCAGGAACTGAACCGCATTATCGGCTGGATTCCCGCCATCGACGGAACCAGTCTTTCGCCGCTCCTGCGCGCTTTCGAACCGCACCTTGAAGGTATCTATGGCGCGATGCCGGTGACGCTCGGCGGCGAAACAATCATCAAATGGCAGCAACTCTACTCCCTGTTTCAAGTTCATCAGATCGGATATGAGCAATTGGCTAATGAATTCGAACCCTTCTACCTGGAACACGGACAGCGCGAGTACGAAGAGTTACAGCGCAATGGGCGTCGCGGAATGGCCCGCGACGAGCAATTCCTGGCCGGTTTCCGCGCACGGTTGATGACGGCCCAGGGCGTGGAGGCGCAGTCGCTTCATGTGAAGTATCGCCAGATGACGAGCAGCCGCCTGCTGTTCCGGGGATTGGGCGCGGCGTTGCTGCAAGAAAAGCTGAATGAAGGTGCTGTAACCAATGCGGTTGGGCCCTATGAGTTCACCCCTGAAGCGCTCGCCAGGGTCCGAGAGCGCCTGCAGTCGAAGGAGGCCAACTAACCATGGCGGGACGCAACATCAAATGGCGGGAGATCAAGCACCATTGGGAGATTTACCTTTTCGTCCTCCCAACGCTGGTTCTCGTCGGTCTGTTCCTTTACTACCCGGCCGCGAGCGGCGTCTTCCACAGTTTCTTCCGCTGGAACGGCTCGGACATTTCCGAGTATGTGGGGTTTCAGAACTACGTCAGTCTCCTCCAATCCACTGAGTTTTGGGTATCGTTCAAGGTCGCTTTCTTGCTGGGGGGCTGGAATGTGGTGAAAATGATCCCCGCACTGCTGGTGGCGGTGTGCATTCATCGCTGCCGAAGTGTGCGGATGCAGTTCATCTACCGGACCCTGTTTGTCATTCCCATGGTAATCCCGGGCCTGGTGGTCGTGCTGATCTGGCGCTCATTCTTTTTCGAGGCGACCTCAGGATATCTGAACCGCTTCCTGTATTCGACCGGGCTGTTCGATGTACTCTCGCATCTGGACAAACTCTTCAACTGGGGCGGGATCTTTGTGCCCGGGCAGTCGCCCGCCTGGTTGGGGGACCCGCGCCTGATTCTCGTGGCCTGCGTGGTATGGGGCTTCCCGTGGGTGGGCTCCTTCGCCGTCTTGACGCATCTCGCCAAACTCCAGAGCATTGGCAAGGATGTTTATGAGGCCGCGGATATTGACGGTGTGAATTGGTGGACGAAGTTCACCAGGATCGAGTTGCCGTTGATCATGGGCTCGATCTACCTCCTCCTGGTGTTCGTCATCATCGACACCATCAAGGATGCCGGCATGGTGATGGCCCTGGCGGGGATGTTCGGCGGGCCGGGCGGCAAGGCCACGGTACCTGCCCTGTTCATGATCCGCAAGGCATTCGTCGAGCAGGAGATGGGTTATGCCTGCGCGGTGGGCATTATCCTGACGGTGATTGTGATCGCGCTGCAAAAACTGTTGACGTGGTTGATGAACCCGGATCGCGCGGGGTTCCGGTCACGGCGCGCACCGGCCGCTCCTCGTACCGTGACGGCGGCTGAGTCAGCACAAACTGACGACCGCGCCCGCCGGTCGATCGAGCGACGCAGTAGCCCGGTCTATCGATCGCTCAGCCGCGTCGGCGCGGGGGTGTTGCGGTTCAACAAACACCTGACCATCTGGGCTGTGCTGGCCTTCGCCTTTCTTCCCCTCTACCTGATGATCGTGGTCAGTTTCAAGACCAACACGCAATTCTACGCCGCACCGGCGGCGTTGACCGCCCCCTTCCATCCCGAGAACTGGGCGGAGGCCTGGCGTTTGGTCATGCCCACCGTCGCCAACAGTGTGTTTATCTCCACGAGCGTCACGGTCCTGACCTTGTGCCTGGCTCTGTGCGCGGCCTACTTCTTTGCCCGGCAGAAGATGCCCCTCTCGGACTTCTTCTGGAATGCCATCCTGATTCTGATGATGATGCCGATGATCGCCAACCTCGTCCCGCTGTTCCGACTGTTGCGCGACCTGAACCTGCTGAACACGCTCTCGGCGCTCATTCTGGTCGGGGCCGCCTCCGGCCAGGTCTTTGCGGTCTTTGTGCTGCGCAACTTCGTGGCGGATATTCCCGGCGATCTCTATGAGGCGGCCGAGATCGACGGCGCCAGCCACTTCCAGCAACTCAAGAACGTGGTGCTCCCCCTATCCGGGCCTATCCTGGGCACCGTGGGGGTGATGCAGTTCGTGGCGGCCTGGAACGAGTTCGTGTTGCCCCTGATCGTGATGCGGGATCATGCCAAGTTGCCTGTCATGGTGCAGTTGCTACGGATGGCCGGGGAGTATCTGAAATTCTGGGGACCGCTGATGGCCGGCTACGCCCTCGCCAGCATCCCCATCATCCTGTTGTTTGTGTTTTCGATGAAGTTGTTTGTTCGTGGACTGACGGAAGGGGCCGTCAAAGGCTAAATGATTGGAGATATCATGACTGAACAGAAAGAAAGACGTACAAAACCATTATTAGGATTGAGGCAGAATAGGGATTCCGGTCGAAAGACGATCCACCTCATTTGCAACGCGCATCTGGATCCCGTCTGGTTATGGGAATGGGAGGAGGGGGCTGCGGAGGCCATTTCAACGTTCCGTACGGCGGCGAACCTGTGCGAGGAGTTTGACAGCTTTGTCTTCTGTCACAACGAGGCGGTGCTGTATCAATGGGTGGAAGAGTACGAGCCCGCCTTGTTTGCCCACATCCAGCGGCTGGTCAAGGCGGGACGTTGGCACATCATGGGCGGCTGGTTTCTCCAACCGGACTGTAATATGCCCAGTGGCGAGTCATTCGTCCGCCAGATTCTGGCGGGTCGGGTGTACTTCAAGGAGAAGTTTGGAGTGATGCCAACCACGGCCATCAATTTTGATCCATTCGGCCACACGCGGGGGTTGGTTCAAATCATGGCCAAAAGCGGCTATGACACCTATCTGTTTTGCCGTCCGGGGCAGCCGGATTGTGCGCTTCCCGGCCACGAGTTCCGATGGATGGGTTACGATGGATCCGAGATCCTCGGGTCCCGTTGTCTGGACTGGTATAACTCGCCACTGGGCAAGGCGCGGGCGAAGATTGAAACTCGGATGAACGACTTTCCCAAAGGAGATTTCTGCTACCTGTTGTGGGGTGTCGGGAACCACGGTGGCGGCCCTTCCCGGAAGGATCTCCGGGATATCCGGGCCTTGTTTGCGGAATCGAAGGTGGGTCCCTTTTCGATCAAGCATTCCACCCCGGAAGCCTATGCCTCCGCATTGGCACGGAAGCGGGATCAGTTGCCTCTTCATGAAGGTGATTTGAACGCCTGGGGGGTGGGTTGCTATACCAGCATGGTACGGATCAAGCAGATGCACCGGCGTCTGGAAAACGAGTTGTTCATGGTGGAGAAGATGGCTTCCTGTGCCGCGCTCCAGAGTTTGATGACCTATCCAGCGACGGAGATCAAAGCGGCCACCCGGGACCTATTGTTCTCGGAGTTTCATGATATCCTGCCGGGCTCCTCCATACAGGCCGTCGAGGAGATGTCGTTGCGGGTGATGGGGCATGGGTTGGAGGAATTGTCCCGGGTCAAGGCTCGTGCCTTTTTCGCTTTGGCTCAGGGGCAACCCCGTGCGGCTGAGGGTGAGATTCCAGTGCTGGTGTTCAATCCCCACCCGTACCCCTTCAAGACGGTGGTGGAATGCGAATTCCAGCTTGCTGACGCGAATGAATCTGGCACGTTTACCGATTTGACGGCTTTTCACGACGGCAAACCCGTGCCCACGCAGATCGAAAAGGAGGCCAGCAATCTTCCCTTGGATTGGCGTAAGCGGATTGTCTTTGAGGCGGAGTTAAAGCCCATGCAGATGAACCGGTTCGATTGCCGTCCAACGGTGCGACCCGGCAAGTCGAAACCGGCGTTGAAAGAGAGAAATGGGCGCTTGTTGTTTGACAATGGCGTGTTGCGCGTGGCGATCAGCACGAAGACCGGGCTGGTTGACAGCTTGAAGATCGAAGAGAAGGAATATCTCGCGAAACCGGGCTTTCGCGCCTTGATTATGGCGGATGATGAGGATCCCTGGGGCATGCGGGGCCAATCGTTCCGAACACAGGCCGGTCATTTCGAGTTGATGAGCCCGAAACGGGGTTCGGCGGTTTCCGGGGTGAATCCCGGCGTGCGGCTTCCCTCGGTCCGGGTCATTGAAGATGGTTCCGTGCGGACGGTGGTTGAGGCGGTCTATGCGCATAACGACTCCTTTCTCGTACAACAGTTCATACTGCCCAAACGCGGAACGGAAATGGAGGTCTTTCTGCGCGTCCATTGGAATGAGAAGGATCGGTTTCTTAAACTCTCGGTTCCGGTCAAGGAGGCGGATCATTATCTGGGGCAGGTTGCCTTTGGGGTAAGCCCGTTGCGGGAAGACGGTCGGGAGTGCGTGGCCCAGAAATGGGTGGCGGTGACGCGCCGGGACGGCAGGGCGCTGACGGTGGTGAACGAGGGGTGTTATGGGTCGGACTTTAAACAGGGGGAATTGCGTCTCAGTCTGATGCGTTCACCGGCCTATTCCGCGCATCCCTGGAAGGATCGGGCCACCTTGCCGCAGGATCGCTATTCTCCCCGCAGCGATCAGGGAGAGCGTACGTTCAGGTTCTGGATCAAGGCCGGGGCTCGATTGGAGCGGTTGGCAGCGGTGGATCGCGAGGCGCTTGCTCACAATGAGAAACCTATGGCCTTGTCGTTTTTTCCATGTGGAGCGAGGGTGTCGCGTCCAAGGCCCCTGGCGGTTCTGGCGGACAAGGTGGTCCAGATTGTTGCCATCAAACAAGAGGAAAGGGGCGTGGGGACGATTTTGCGCCTGTACAATCCGACCTCTCAAAGTCGGACCACGGTGTTGAGATTGCCTCTAGACGGGGAGCGGCATCGGCTGGCCTTTGCGCCGTTCGAAGTGCGCACCTTTCGACTTGGCCCCAGGCGCGGGACCTGGACGGAGGTCGACATGATTGAACGCCGGATGCGAACAAGGGGGGAGTAATGGCCAACGTTACATTGGAACACGTCGACAAGATCTACCCCGGCAACGTCAAGGCGGTGGACGATTTCAACCTGGAAATCAAGGATGGCGAATTCGTGGTCCTGGTTGGACCATCGGGCTGCGGAAAGTCCACCACGCTGCGCATGGTAGCGGGACTGGAGGAAATTTCGGGCGGGATCATCAAGATCGGCGACCGCGTGGTCAATGACGTGCCGCCCAAGGACCGGGATATCGCCATGGTCTTCCAGAACTACGCGTTGTATCCGCACATGACGGTGCGCGAAAACATGGCGTTCGGGCTAAAGCTACGCAAGTTCCCAAAGCAGGAGATTGAGGCGCGCGTCCAGGAGGCGGCCCGTATCCTCGGCATCGGTGAGCTGCTGGAACGGCGTCCCAAGGCGCTGTCCGGCGGGCAGCGGCAGCGCGTGGCAGTCGGACGCGCCATCGTGCGCAAGCCGGCGGTCTTTCTCTTCGACGAACCCCTGTCGAATCTGGACGCCAAAATGCGCGTGCAAATGCGGGTGGAAATCAGCCGGCTGCACAGCCAACTCGGCACCACAATGATCTATGTGACTCATGACCAGGTCGAGGCGATGACCATGGGGCAGCGGATTGTGGTGATGAAGGATGGCGTGGTGCAGCAGGTGGCCGACCCGATCAGTCTGTATGACGGCCCCGTTAACCGTTTCGTGGCTGGGTTTATTGGGATGCCGCCGATGAATGCCTTTGCCGGGCATATCCGGGGCGAAGGTGGAACAATGGCGTTCGAGGGGCCTGGAGGAATATGCCGGTTCCGGACAAGGATAAGATAAGGTTGGCCGCTTATCGTGATAAGCCCGTCACGCTGGGGTTGCGGCCGGAAGACATTGGGTCCGCCGCTGCTGAACAGCTGCCTGGCGCGCCCCGGATTCGGGCTGTTGTGGAAGTGGTCGAACCGATGGGGTCGGAGTCGTACATCTATTTCCGCCTCAATGACACCCCCTTCATTAGTCGTGTTGACGCACATCGGAAGGTCAAGGTGGGTGAAACGGCCGAGCCAGCGGTGTTCATCGATAAAGCGCATTTCTTCGACCCCGAGACCGAGGCGAGAATCAGCTGTTAATCTTGAGGTCATCGAAACTGTTCTGAGTGCGGACGTTAGCGTCACGCCCGATCAGCGTGATGCGGTCATGGATATTCTTAATGGACGCATTCCCAGACAATGGCCACCACTGCGCGATCTTCTTGAGAGAAATCAGAATTCTTTGAGTTCCTCAGGGCAGGATCCATCAAGTCAAAAAACATATCTCAGACGGCATGAGGCTGCGAAATATCTCGGGTGTAGCCTCCGTCAGATTGACTCACTGAAACATGATGGCGACTTGCCTTTCCATCGACTTGGACGGCGGCTGATTGTATTCAAAGCGCAGGATCTTGATGTCTTGATGAAGAAGCACAGGATCGATGTCACTGAGATGCCGGATCCGTGATTAAGCAATGTTGAGTTCTACCTACGTCCCAGTTGCCCTGACAATTAATGTTCAGTTCGCGAAGGTGATATGAATTTTCTACAGCTCTGGGGCGAAAAAGGATATATTGCGCTCCTATGAACCATGAAGAGTTAAAACGATTGGTAGCACTGGGCGAGGACAGTGGTCGGCAATTCAAGGCTGATATCCGGAATCCTGACTCACTTGCATCTGATTTGGTTGCCTTCTCCAATGGTGCGGGTGGCTTCGTGTTGATTGGTGTCGCCGATGACGGCAGTTTACCTGGACTCGGCTCAGAAGATGTACATCGTGTTAATCAACTCATAGCCAATGCTGCTACGCAACACATGCGCAGTCCTATTTCGCCTTCGACGGAAAATGTGGCGGTGGGTGAGGGGCGGGTGGTGATTGTGCTCACAGTACCCGATGGTCTCGACAGACCCTATTTTGATCGCCAGGGGGTGATCTGGGTGAAGGCGGGAAGCGATAAGCGGCGGATTCAATCCAAAGAAGAATTGCGCCGCTTGTTCCAGTCGGTAGATCTGTTGCATGCCGACGAGGTGCCGACCAAGGCTGATGTGGCCGCAATTGACCGGCTGCGATTCCGGGATTTTGTTCGCGCTAATTACAATCAAGAATTGCCGGAGGCGGCCGGTGAGTTATCAAAACTGCTGGGAAATCTGAATCTGGCGGAAGATGGGAAATTGAACCTGGCTGGGCTTTTGCTGTTTGGTGAAAGCCCTCAGCGGTTCAAGCCAGCCTTTACGCTCAAGGCTGTTCACTATCCGGGGATCGACATTTCCGCAGCAGACTATCTGGACAGCGAAGATTTTGAGGGTCCATTATCGTCCATGTTTGAAGGGGCGATGGCCTTTCTTCGTCGGGTCTTGCCGAAACAGGCGGCGAAGGGTGGGGTGAATGCGCAGGCCAGATGGCCGGTTCCCCAGATTGTGTTTGAGGAACTGCTTGTCAATGCTTTGACCCATCGGGATTATTTTGTCGAAGCACCAATCCGCCTCTTTGTGTTTGATAACCGGGTGGAATTGGTCAGCCCTGGTTCATTACCCAATCACTTGACCGTAGAAAAAATCCAAGCAGGGGTTTCTGTAATCCGTAATCCCATCATCGCCTCCTTCGTCGCCAAAGGTCTTCTTCCTTACCGTGGCTTGGGTACCGGGGTCCGTCGGGCTGTGTCAGAGTGGGCGGCAATTGAATTCAAGGACGACCGGGATGCCTGCACCTTTACAGCAATGGTTTCTCTGACAAAGGTGCATCAAGAAACGACAAATGCACCTAAAAAAGGCCCAATTGGCGCGGCAAAATCATGGAATGCACCTGAAAATGCACCTATAAATCAACTTCAGGTGCAATTGATGCACCTAATAGCCGGGGTTCCAGCCATTTCCTATGATGACATGGCTGAAAAATTGGGCAAGGATCGTACAACAATAATGCGGAATGTTCAGAAGTTGAAGCGGTTAGGCTATTTGAGGCGAACTGGCACTAAGCGAGCCGGGCATTGGGAGGTATCGTAAGAGTATGCCGAAGGGGGGCTTCCATCCGCTGTCTGTATGAAGCAACCATGATACCTTTGGAATTATGTAGAACGTCTTTACAATCCTGACGTTCCGTGTGCATTTGGACGAAGCAGCAACTCGGAAATTTTGGCCCAGTGAGTCTCCGTATTCGTTTGATCTCATTTCCACATGCACCAACAGGCTGGCCAACCCGAAAAAAATGATAGCCGTATCAGGGTTGGTCGTGGCATATTTACATACGAAAACCTATTAGGTATGACAACAACGACGAATAATGAGGGACTGCGGTACGAGTCGAGCCGGAAGCACAAGGAGCCTTGGCAATCCGGGCGGCGGGGGTCTTTGTGTCCAAAGGACATTTGCCTGGACCGGGCGAAGCAGATGCTTAAAGACAGTATAGCGCATGGCCGACAGCGTTATGCCGTGGACAGTGGACGTCCCTTTGCGGGGCAAGACAACGGTTCAGGGGTTTGGCATGGATATCCTGTGGGTTGGAGCGAGGTTCCTGAGACTGTTCGTAACGATTTTCAAAAGACGGGGCTTGTCAAGCGGCACGATATCAATAGAAATTGGAAGCGGGCACAGTCATGAGCGGCGATTCTACCAATCTTTTCGGGCAATTCGGCCGTGGTGACCGGTCTAAGTTCTTTTTTCATCTTGAATTTGTTCCAGATCCAGAAGTTGGTTGCGTTTCGGATGAGGAACAAGCAACTTGGGGGCGGTTTCAGATCTGGGCTGACGGACGGAATCTGTGTGCGCATTATGTGGACGGCGTTCTACAGGAATATGTAACTTGGTATTTGTTGCCGGTGCTGGAATGGGTGGCTACGGAATGGGACTACTTATTTCATGAACAGCGATTTCCGTACAGAAACGTGTCTGGGTCCGGCGGGGATGCGCTTCGTAAACTGAATTCACCGGAAACATTTGATCAACCTGGCGGCTGGGATTCTGATGCCGCATCATGTGTAGATAACTGGGCGAGGCGACACAGTATTCTAATGCATCGCGAGGGTGGTCTCTTCCCTGATATATGGCTTCGTCGGCTTGGGGAGTGCATTGAGGTTTCTTGGACCGCAGATGCACCTGCTGGGGCGCCAGAAGGGTTGCAGTTCTGCAACGGCGACGGGGCTGTTGGCTTATCCCCCCATGATGTGGCAATCCCCCTTTTCTCAGTTTTGAGTGATGCGGTTTCGACTTTGCGCATGGCGCTTCCTAAATCCCGTAGGGTGAGAGATCTTAATAATCTCATTCATCGCCTAACGAAGAAAGAACGGCGATTGTCCCGTTTAGGGATTCTTGCCGGTTTGGGGCGTGATCCGTCTGTATGGCGAACCCAATGGGAACAGCTGGTTGGCGACCTTCGGTCAAAGTATCGACGCAAAACCAATTTGATTAAGGAACTCTTTGCACCTGCTGGCGCGGAGACTTTATTCGTAGGTGGTGAATGTGCCGGGGCATTGATGTTCGCTTCCGTACGTCCGACGATTGATGCGAAGGATGCGCTCACGTTAGCGGAACTTTTGCTGAACCAAACCAATGTAAAGAGTACGCATGACAAACTGAAGGAGTATGTGCGAAGCGAGCCGGTCAAACCGACTACGGAACCTTGGGTGCAGGGTTATGCATTGGCGCAGGAATGGGCCGAGACTTCGAGGGTGGGTGTTGACGGTGATCCCGTTGATATTGAGAAACATCTTCGGGACAATGGTGTTCAAATCACCGACATTGAACTAGCTGATACTTCGATAGGGGCTGTGGCCATAGCGCATGCGTCCAAGAGGCCTGTTGTGGCTGTCAACATTGCCAATGCTCGCAATAAGTACCCGACGGGGAGGAAGTTCACTTTGGCCCATGAATTGTGCCATCTTTTGTATGATCGGCATCACGGGGTGGAACTGCAGATTGTCTCAGGAGAATGGGCTCCAGTTGAGATTGAGAAGCGTGCCAACGCATTTGCTGCTGCGCTGCTGATGCCCGATGCGCTGATTATCCGGGCCGCACGCGAAGAGAATGTGGATCTGGCTCATTTGGATTATGCGGGTCTTTTCGCTTTGGCCAAGAAAACGGATGTAAGTCTGGACGCTTTGGGCCATCACCTTGTTAATCGCAGATGGATAGACGAAGCCCAACGAGCCGAGTTGATGGCCAGTTCCGTAGATTTGGGCGGAGCCAAGGAGCGAAAGGTTTCTGCTCGAAAGGTGCGTCGTGAGACGGTGCCGACACAGCTTGTTCGTGAGAAAGTTTGAGCTGACTAATACACGGGCCTGTCTATGCGGCGTCTAGGCGCTATAAAGCCAATCTCCATCTATATTTCGTCATAAAAAGTTTGCGCCAGTTTGCGCCATTATTTCGGCAAAACAAACCGCATGAAATATGTCGCAAACACCGTTATTCTTATAGTTATTACCATCTCTTTAAATTTTTTGTTATGTGGCCTGCATTTTACGCTTTTGGGTGCGATTAATAATGGGACGACCTGATTTATTTTGGATCACTTTCAAGCGTTCAAAGAGTGCCCGTGTATTTCCTTTTGTCTCAGCGGCGATTTGGTCCTTTATCGACCAAAGTTCAGTAAGGATTTCATCTTTCATAGTGAGTCTCCCATCAGTTCTTCGGGTGTACATATTTCCGGGCAGGTATATCCATGTATCGCGCAGACCGAGCGAATCAGAGGCTTGGTTTCAGCATTATCAATATGGCGACAATTCCAGGTAACCAAATAGTCCACATTGTGTACAGCGGCGATGGCAACATGGGCAGCATCGTCCATGGCTTTTGCGGGCAGTGCGCCTTCATTCACGAGCGCATCAACCAAGATTAGAGCCGATTCCGTTACCTCAAGGATGGCTAGTTCTTTCACCGCAGCCAGTCGAATCGCTGCCGCAGCCGGATCTCCCCGTGAAGCTTCATCGAGCACGAGGGGCGAGATGAACGACTCAAACCGCGTGCGGCAATTATCCCACCATTCACGTGTGATCTGCTGGTGTGCTGCCGTTACCAAACCCGCAGAGGGGCGAGCGGTCAAATAGCTGATTACCGAAGTTTCTATGTAAACCGTCTTCATGGTCAATAACTACCACTAATGTGTGTTTTTGTCACGCATGGCATCTTTTCTTTCATTCTGGTATAGGACATAAGATCGGCGAAGTCCCGAAACACCATGTTGACCGGCTGAATCAGATTGGGTTTGTGTGGGCGCCTGCGGACCGGGTCTGGATGCGAGATGTTTCAGAGATAGATGAAATTCAAGGCCAAGCATGGGGACTGCAACATCCCGTCGGCTTTTCCTTAAGATCCGGACCTCGCAAACTGGATAGCCAATCAGCGGCATCGTAAGAAGATGGGTTCGTTGTCGGCAGATCGGGTCCGCAGACTTGATGAGATAGGTTTCCTTTGGTCGGTCTACAGGAAGAACCAGCCCGCGAAAGCGGTGGCTGTTGAGCGGAAAAGTGTGCCTGCCTCAGTCAAGGTGGCTGATGATATTATCCAAATTTGGTCGTTGTCATAAGCGGTCAACCTTTAGATTGACAAGCGCTGGCTGGACAAGGATGCCGCCCGCTATCTGGCGGGACTGAGCGGATAGAACAGGGGCGAGCCGGAAGCAAGTTTACATCAAGTAGAAAAATCTTCACGGGGCCTCGTCACGCAGCCGGTTGACCAGATCCATTGAAACAACTTTGGCCCCGGACTTGACTGGGAAGAGCGGAACCCCATTCCTTTCGTGACCTTTAGATTTGGGAAGCAATGCCTTTCGGACGAGTTCAGAGATCAGATGCCCGGCTGATTCATGCCTTTCCCGTGAGAACTGTTTCACCGCAAAGAGCACATCATCTTCGATATTTAATGTCGTCCTCATAAGCCGAATCATCACGCATCAAAAGTCAACCCCTTACAGGATGAGAACGGAGTTCCTCAGCAGGGAGATCTTTGATACGGTGCAGGAAGCAAATGGCTTGATCGAATGGTGACGCCGGGAGTAAAACATGACCCGACCCATGGGGCGGGTCAAAGGGGGGAAATCGAAGTGTGTGGGGGACCTGAATGAACCAGCAAGGGCGCAAAGAACCGAAGGGGAGTGGACAACTACTGAGTCTTCAGTCTTTCATCCCTCCTTTTCATCCTGTCCTGTTGATTCCCCTGCTTATGGGGTTGGTCGTTGTGCTGATTCTGGCGGTATGGCCGGCCTCGGTGTCCTGGCCGGATGGCGCCTGGTTTGTCTATCTGCCTGATTTTTTCTTGCTCGCTGCGGCGATTGCCGGTGTCTGTTTTAACCAGACCAGGGTGCTTTTTCTGGCAGTGGCCGTCTTTGCCGCGCTTTTCTCCGTGGATCAGTCGTATTTCGAAGCATATGAACCTGCGCGCGGAGTGGCCGCCCTGCTGCTGGGCAGTCTCTTCCTGCCGTTGCTGGCCGCGGTATTCCACTGGCTTCAGGAGCGGGGGCTATTTACCCCGTATGGGTTATCGCGCACCATGATAGTGCTGTTCTTCGTGGGATTGGTGATCCTGCTTCCACTGAGTTACGGCTTTCAGCAGGCCGTGATGTCGTCGAGTCCGCCTTCGTTTCGAACTGCCCCCGGCGTGTTGCGCATTCCCGGATTAAGCCTGCTGGTGCTCATGGGATCGCTCCCCTTCCTGCTGTTCCGGCAACGCGGCGAGAGTCCCTGTCTGGGGGCCTTGACCGGCATGGCGCTGGGGTTCGTATTCCTGGCGCTGAACTTCAATTCCTCGCTTTTCCCTCTCCCGCATCAGCGGCCCGCCTTGATCCTGTTTGGATCGCTTGGTGGCTTCACCCTGCTGTTGGTCGTCATGGAAACCGCCTGGCGCCAGATGAACATCGATGAACTCACGGAACTACCCGGTCGCCGTGCCCTTAAGCATCGCATGCGTTGTCTGGGTAAGGACTACCTGCTTGCCGTGGTGGACATTGATCATTTCAAGCATGTCAACGACACCTACGGGCATCTCGCAGGGGACCAGATTCTACGCTATGTCGCTTCCGAACTACGTCAGAACCTGAGTGGCGCCGCCTATCGCTTCGGTGGTGAAGAATTCGTCATTGTGTACGAACGCCACTCGTACAAGGAGGCGATGAACAATCTGGACGACCTTCGTGAAGCCATCAGTCGCAAAGATTTCTTTCTGCGGGGCGGAACCCGGCCTGCGGTAAAACCGAAACAGCCGCAGCGGAAAGCAGATGCTCCTTTTATCCGGCTCACCGTCAGTATTGGAGCCGCAGGTCCCTCCGAGCATTTTCAGACCCCCCAGGAGGTATTGGATGCCGCCGATCAGGCGCTCTATAAAGCCAAGGAAAATGGACGAAACCGCGTCTACCACAATGCCTGACCCGGAGGTATTATGCCATGAACATGGCGACAACTTTTCCGTCTCAGGCTTTTCCTTTTGCGAAGGCCGCTGTCATCTGGTCGAGAATGGCTTTTTCTTTGCTGGAGATAGGAGATACAAGTCCCAGAAATCCACCAGCCGACTCGGCCACCGAGCGGGCTTGATCCAAAAGATTTTGTTTGAGGTTTTCACGTTCGACGGGGGCGAGGGACTCACAAAGTCCCTCGATGTAATGGATCCAGGCGGTTAGCAACGATTTGGGCGGACTTTGCTTTAGCCACTCTTCGAGAATGGTGTAGTCAACGGAACCTTGCTTCATTCCAATTTTAGAGGCCCCGGCCAGAATAGCCTTGCGCTCATTGTCCTGAATTTCCCCGTCGGCCCAAGCTACCTCCACTAGCGGAACCAGAATCAATGTGGCCAAAAGGTCCGGATAAATATTCAACTCCATCAATTTTTTCAAAACAGCTTCATTTTGGATTCCTGACACAGCGGTGAGCGCGGCTTGAGTGCGTTCCATGGCTAATAATTTTTTGCGCTGTTCGATCAGAACAGCGTCCTGCTTGGCGAAAAATTCATCCTCAAGGCGAGAAGCTTGTCGTATTAATATTTCATCCATAATATCTATCCTTACCGTAAAGTTGCACTAAACTTTACAATAGCGTCCGTTGACTGGCAATCCGGCATTTCGTTAGCGTAAAGGATTTCCTTGCTCCTTCCCTTTCTGTTTTCTATAGTCCAGCAAGTCTTGGCAAGCGAATGCCGGTGGTGATTTGCTGTAACTTATTGGGAGTGAATAACATGGATTATGGTTTAACTGAAATGCAGGAGATGATTCGGGATCTTTGTCGGCAAGTTGCGCAGGATAAGGTCAAGCCGATTCGTGAGCATTATGATGAAATCAACGAGTTTCCTCATGAAATCGTAAAGGTATTTGCCGACGCCGATCTTTGTGGTGTCTACATTGGTGAAGAATACGGTGGAATGGGCGGGGGCTGCATGGAGCTTGCTGTGACCGTTGAGGAGCTTTCCAAGGTTTGTTCCGGCATTGCGCTGGCACTGGCCGCGACCGCGCTGGGCACGTTCCCGATCATTCTTTTCGGAAACGATGAGCAGAAAAAGAAATACCTGCCCCGCATCGCTTCCGGCAAATCACTGGCCGCCTTCGGACTGACGGAAGCCAATGCCGGCTCAGATGCCAGTGGCATCACCACCACCGCGGTCCTGGATGGCGATCACTATGTTTTGAATGGCACCAAGCAGTGGATCACCAACGGGGGCGAGGCTGAAATCTATACGGTTGTGGCGATGACCAACAAGGCAAAGGGCGCGCGTGGTGCCTCGGCCTTCATTGTGGAGAAAGGCACGCCTGGTTTCTCCTTCGGCAAGAAGGAGAACAAGATGGGGATCCGCGCTTCCGCGACCCGTGAGCTGGTTTTTCAGGATTGCAGAATTCCCAAGGCGAATCTGCTTAGTAAAGAAGGCATGGGCTTCATTGTTGCGATGAAGACATTGGATAGTTCCCGCCCCGGAGTGGCTGCCCAAGCGCTTGGCATTGCCGCCGGTGCGTTGGATGAGGCGGTGGCCTACAGCCGGCAGCGTCGTCAGTTCGGTAAGCCGATTGGTTCCTTCCAGGGCGTTCAGTTCATGCTGGCGGATATGGCCACGCAAGTGGAGGCGTCTCGCGCTCTCATTTATGCCGCGGCCCGGTACATTGATAGTGGGGCCAAGGACATCAGCAAGGTGTCGGCCATGTGCAAACTGTTTGCCTCCGATACCGCGATGAAAGTGACGACTGATGCCGTGCAGATTCTGGGCGGCTACGGCTATATGAAGGAATATCCCGTCGAGAAAATGATGCGTGATGCGAAAATTACGCAGATCTATGAAGGCACCAATCAGATCCAGCGTGAAGTGATCGCCTTGAATCTGATTAAGGAGTCTGCTGCGACTAAGAAATGAGCCGATTAAGGCTAGTGGTGTTTTGAGTTTAGGGGGGCCGGCCTGCTGCAGAGCAGGTCGGCCCTGTTTCTGTATACTATGAGCTCTTCTGAAAACATTCTCCGGCGGATCCGGCTGTTGGTCACCGATGCTGATGGGACCCTGATGGGAAATCGTCCGGAGTTCGACCAGTACCGGGCGTTCAAGGCTAGAATTGACGACCTCCGTGAGACCCAGAGGCTGATTTGGGTTGTCTGCACAGGGCGCAGTCTGGGGGGCTACAAGCATATTTTCAATTCCATGCATGTATTCGGCATTTCGCCGGATTTTGTGATCGTCAATCATGCGTATATCTTTGAATGTAAAAAGTGGGGTTATCTTCCCCATTGGCTTTGGAATTTGAGAATTCTCTGGTTGCAGTGGAGGGATGAGCGAACTGTACGGCGGGCCTTGCCGAAAATCAGGAACGCTGTGATGGCGCGTAATCCCTTTGCCAGGGTCCTGGTGTCTAACGGACAGCGTTTGTGTTTTCGGTTTGATGATGAAAGCGCCACCGCCTTCGGCGCTGAAGTTCTGCGGGCTCAAGTCTGGCCCCACAAGCATCTTCAGATGTTTCAATCGGCCTGTGAGCTGAGTGTGCGCGTCATTCCGTTTACCAAAGGGCTGGCAGTGATTGAGCTTGCCCGTCATCTGGGCATCGCCAATCCCCAGATTCTGGTGGTGGGGGACGGGCATAACGACATCAGCATGATGGAGTTGGACCCGCCCTGTTACACCGCGTGCCCGGCCAATGCGGTGCCTGAAGTGGTGGCGACGGTCCATCGTACGCATGGACATATCGCCTCTGAGCGGAATCTGAACGGGGTGCTGGAAGTGTTGACGGCTTATGAGCAGGGGAAACTCAACGATAAGCTTCCTGCGGATTGGGAGGAATCCGAGTCGAACGGGGCACAACGCGCGCATTCTCACGGGATACGCGGTATGGCCGGGACCACCATTTTGCTTGGTCTGGTGGTGTATACTACCCTGCTGGTGGTGGCGTCGTTTATAAAATTTCCAGGCCGGCGCCTGATTTTGAAGCCTTATTACTTTGCGGTGGAGTGCATTTACAAGGGATGGCATTATTTGGATCGATAAGCAAGATGCTGCCGAACGGGGTGCGTTATGTCGAAAATCGGATTTATCGGTGCGGGGAAAATGGCGGAGGCCATGATTTCGGGGTTGATTGCGAACCGGTTTGCCGGTCCGGGCGAGATTGTTGTATCGGACATCAGCGGGGAGCGGTTGACGACGTTGAGCAGTGAGTATGGGGTCAGGATTACGTATTCAAATGCCGAGGTGGTGGCCCTTGCGCCGGTCTGTGTGCTGGCGGTGAAGCCGCAGCAGCTCGGCGAGGTGTTACGGGATCTGGCGCCTTCCATCACCCAGGCACATTTGATGGTGTCCATCGCGGCCGGCAAATCCACAGTGTACCTGGAATCCCTGTTGCCTGCAGGACGGGTGGTGCGTGTCATGCCGAACATTGCCTGTCTTGTCGGGGCCGGCATGAATGTGTTTGCACGGGGGAATCGTGCGACTGCCGCCGATGGCTTGCTGGTGGCGGACTTGTTGGGATGCTGCGGTCGGGCGTATGAAATGCCCGAGTCACTTTTTGATGCTGTCACCGCGCTGAGCGGATCGGGGCCGGCCTTCTTTGCCTATTTGCTCGATGGCTTCGTGGAGGGCGCGGTCAAGGAGGGCATGCCTCGGGAGCAGGCCTTGATTCTGGCGGCTCAAACTATGGCCGGTACGGCGCAGTTGCTGTTGCAGAAAGGCATGAACCCCTCAGACCTCGCAGCGGCAGTGACCTCGGCTAAAGGAACCACCGCGGCGGGGCGTGAGGTTTTGGAGACCACGGTGATGTCTGATATTCTCAAGCACACGATTCAGGCTGCCGCCCGGCGGAGTCGTGAACTCGGAAAAAGCTAATTGTGTTTTGGAGGAACCCCTATGGCACGAACCCCTGCGACTACCGCCACCGCTGAAACCATGTCGCGTCAACAGCGCGAGATTTCGGTGTCGGAATTCTTTCTGAAGAACCGGCATCTGCTCGGGTTTGACAGTCCGCGCAAAGCCTTGCTGACCGCTGTCAAGGAGGCCGTGGACAACTCTTTGGATGCGTGTGAGGAAGCGGGGATCCTCCCCGAAATCAGCGTCGAAATCACCCAGTCCGGAGAAAAACGGTTCCGGATGGAGGTGACGGACAATGGGCCGGGGGTCATGCGGCAGCAGGTGCCCCGGATTTTTGCGAAACTCTTGTATGGCTCCAAGTTCCACCGTTTGCGGATGTCCCGTGGCCAGCAGGGCATTGGCATCAGTGCGGCTGGCATGTATGGGCAGTTGACGACCGGAACGGCCACCCGGATTCTGTCCAAACTCCCGCGGGCCAAACAGGCGCATCACATAGAAGTCCAGATTGATACCCGCAAGAATACCCCGACGATTCTCAAGGATGTGGAAATGGAATGGCTGCCAGCCTTTCCGCGTGTCGGCGCCGATGGTGCGCCGGGGACGGCGGAAACCCAGACTCATGGGACGTCCGTGCTGATTGAGATGGAGGCGCAATATATCCGGGGCAAACTTTCGGTTGATGAGTTCCTGCGGCAATGTCTGATCTCAAATCCCCATCTGCAACTGCATTACCGCATCAACCTGTTGAACAAGGATATTGAGGCGGGGGAAAATGTGACCACACCATTGGTGGAGGGGCAGTGGATTTCATGGATGCGGCTTGCGCACAAGTTGCCGACCCCGCCGGTTGAGATCAAACCACACCCCCACGGGGTTGAATTAGGCATGTTGATGCAGATGTTGCGCGACACCGAGTCACGGACCCTGCGGGGCTCTTTGTCCGAGGATTTTTCGCGGGTGAGCAGTGCGACGGCGCTGGATATCTGTACGCGGGCAGGGTTGGATCCCAAGGCCAATCCGCGCCGCATCGCGAACCGGGAAATAGAGACTTTATACAAGGCGGTAAATGACACCAAGCTGATGAGACCTCCAACCGATTGTCTGTCGCCGATTGGTGAGGAATTGATCATGGGGGGGCTGGCCAAGGAAATTCAGGCGGAATTTTCAACTGCCGTCACCCGTGATCCCACGGTTTATCGCGGGAATCCTTTTCAAGTTGAAGTTGGCATGGCCTTTGCCAAAGCCGGAGAGAATGAAGGCCTCAGTGCGGAGGATCCCGTGCGTTTGCTGCGGTTTGCCAATCGTGTCCCCCTGCTTTACATGGGCGGGGCATGCGCCATTACCAAGGCGATTACCGGGGTGAACTGGAAGAATTACGGGTTGGCCCAACCGCGCGGGTCATTGCCAATCGGTCCGGCAGTGATCATGGTTCACATTGCCAGCGTGTGGGTGCCATTTACGAGTGAGAGTAAAGAGGCTATCGCGCATTACCCCGAGATCATCCGCGAGATCACGTTTTGCGTACAGGAATGTGGGCGGCGCCTATCGGTTCATCTTAGCCGGCGCAACCGGGAACATGAAGCGGAGCGCAAGCGGTCCTATATCGTGAAATACATCCCCCATCTGGCGCTTGGGTTGAAAGACATCCTCGATCTGCCCGATAAGGAAGAGGCTCGTGTGGTGAAGAATCTGCAGACCATGTTGGAACGATCACATTTGGAAACCTAACGAGGCAATTATGGCAAAGAAGACTATCAGGAAATCGGCGGGTACTGGTGAGGCGGCGTTGATGATTTCCCGGCAGGGAGTATCGGATAAAATTCTTTCCGTTGGCCGGGATGTCTATAATGACATCACCAAGAAGATGAAGAAGCCCTCGATGAAGTTTCCCATCCGGGCGTTGACGAACGTCAAGTATGATCCCAAGACCGGCTACTTCGAAATCCGTGGGAAAACGGCAACCCGAACACTCAGCTACAATACCGTCAAGGCCTTTGCGCAAACCATGCGGTTGCTGGCCACGACCAAGAAAGACCTGCTTGACAAGAACGATATCGCCGGAAAACGTGAAATCTACTACAACAGCAAGAGCTGGGGTGAATGCAGGTTTGAAGAACAGCCCGAGAGCGATACGCTGCTGGATGATATGGAGGCCATGCTCGGGGTCAACCGCGAGCAAATCGGGTACATTCCGGAAGAACGTGGCGGGGATGTAACAGGCCCATTGATCGTGATTGATCAAAATCCTTCTACCGGCGAAGTAGTGAAGATCAATTGCGCCAAGCTGGGGACGGGTGCCTGGAGTATCCCTTCGCGGGTAGAACATTTAAAGTTTGAATCCGACGCCAAATTCATCCTGGTGATTGAAACATCCTCGCTTTTTCAGCGTCTAGTGCATCATCGCTATTATGAAAAAGCCAAGTGTGTGCTCATTTCCATGAGTGGGGTGCCCACCCGGGCCTGCCGGCGGTTTATCCGGCGCCTGGCTGACGACCGGAAGTTGCCGGTTCTCGTGTTTACCGATGGGGATCCCTACGGGTATTGCAACATTTACAGGACGTTGAAGGTAGGCTCCGGACAGGCAGCGCATATCAATAAATTCTTCTGTGTTCCGCAGGCCCATTATTTAGGGGTGACCCCGCAGGACATTCTTGATTTCGGCTTGCAGGATGCCACCCATCCGCTGGAAGAGGTGGATATCAAGCGGGCGAAGGACGCCCTGAAGAACGACCCCTTCATCCGCCACCACAAAGAGTGGCAGGACACGCTCAATCAGATGCTGAAGATGGGGGTTCGTGTTGAACAGCAGGCCTTCGCCAAGCATGGGTTGAACTACGTACTGGATACCTACCTGCCGGAGAAGTTGAAACGCGGAAAATTCCTGCCGTAACTCCAGGGTCTGCAAGCAGAAGAGAAGAATTTGAACAGAAGCACGCAAAGACCGCGAAGATAAAAATGGTTTTGCCTGCGGCGCAAACACTCTGGAGTTGAATTTCAATAATTATCATGCGGGTGCGGCGACTTCGCCGCACCCGCCTTAGCGATCTTAGCGATCTTCTGTTCAAAACTCTTGGTTGCGTTTGCCCTTATCAGATGAAAGTTTGTCATCAGAATGGCCTATTGCAAAAGGTTTGCTGTCGTTCATGAATACGCACTGGCCGCGAACCCATATGGCGGTAATACCTCTGGCGTTGGGAAACCCGCCAGACTATAATGTGCGTACATGATGTCTCAAACCAGTTCCGCGATCAAAGGGCGCATCGTGGCGGCCTACGGGCGCCAGTATGAGGTCCGGATCGACGAAACCGGACCGGGCACCAGCCGCCTCCTGATGTGTTCCCCGCGCGGCAAGAAGAGCCTGTATGCCTGCGGGGACGAAGTGGAGGTGGAGGCTTCGAGTGATACCCAGGGCGTCATCAATGTCCTCTGTCCCCGGCGCAGTCTCCTGTACCGGGCGGATTTTTTTAAGGAGAAACTGATTGCCGCCAACGTCACGCAGGTGGTGATCGTGGCGGCGACGGAGCCGGGGTTCAGTGACGAACTCCTGATGCGCTGCTTGTGTGCGGTGGAATCCCAGAACCTGTCCGGTCTGATCGTGTTGAACAAGTGCGACCTCACCACCCACCTCCAGCGTGGCCGGGAGTTGCTTGCTCCCTTTGCGCGGCTGGGTCATCCGGTCCTGGAGGTCAGTGCCCAAGATGGGCTGCTTAACACGTTAAGCAGCCATTTATCCGGTCATATTTCGATCCTGGTCGGTCAGTCGGGGATGGGCAAGACGACGCTGCTGAATGCCCTGGTGCCCGAAGCGGGGGGCAAGACGGGCATCGTGTCCGAAGCGCTTAACAGCGGCAAACACACCACGACCCATGCGCGCTGGTACGACCTGCCGGGCGGGGGGGCGCTGATAGACAGCCCCGGCCTGCAGGCGTTCGGGCTCACGCATCTAACGCGTGAGCAGATTGAGGACGGGTTCCGGGAGTTGAGGCCGCTCCAGGGCCAGTGCCGGTTCCGGGACTGCCAGCATAACCGCGAGCCCAATTGCGCCTTCCGGGCCGCCCTCGCTTCCGGCGAAATCGATGCCCGCCGCTTTGAGGTGTTGCAGACCCTGCTGGCCGAACACCGGAAAAAGCCAAAGTTCTGAGGGGCCATGACTGCACCGCCTGAGTATCCGACCCTTGCGCTGAATCCACACGGCCACCTCACGTGGAGTATCCATGATGGGGACCTATGGCCGGCGGGTGAAGGCGGTGCTCAAGCCAAAAAAGAAAAAGGCAGCCACCCGAAAAACGGTTTCCCGGAAGCCGAAGATGCCCAAGAGCAAAGCCTAGAATTATCAATGGTGGCAGCCGACGTCCCGGCGGCTGAAGGCCGATAAGACGTCACTAAATTATCCATGCGTTCGCCGGGGACGGCGAACGCCACCGTGGATGTGATCTCAAAGGGCATCGGTGGCAAGGGATAGTCCCTGAATAGCCGATCTGGGTGGGTCTGCATCGTCATTGTCAGTCCAGTCAACTGGACTGGATTCCCGAATTTCCTAGGAAAAGTGCGGCAATATGGCGTAAAAGGAGGGCATATGATGAGGAGTCTCTATGCGGCTTTTCCAATCAAGGCAGCTTCATATTCAGGAAACATAATGATGGCAGGATGAACACCAAAGGCTTTAGCCAACTGTTCCGCCCGCTTTTTGCCGATGAAGGTCGTCATGACAAAGTGTGCAAAGCGTCGTGAGGTTCTCTTCGGTATTATCGCCGCCTACTACATGATGCTTCTTGTGATGTAGTTCAAGGTGGCGAGGATCCGAACGGTTCCAGGCGGCATGGGTCCATCCACAATTCTTGCAGGCATAACCATCGCGCTGGAGAACTCTGCCTCGCACCGGGTCAGGAATGGTGCGATCGTGTTCCGGGCTTTGCCGGTCGCGTTCAAGGACGTAGACGCCGACTGGCAGGTCTGGTTGCCCCGTGTTTTTTGTCACAATAGGCCAGCCGAATTCGGTCCGGAGTTCTCGGGTACGGCGAGGCCAGTCAGATTTGTTGCCTGATACGTAGCGGAGTTCCTCTCCCGTTACAGGTTGGCCAGCGCTTTCTTTGAAAAAAGCTAATATTCGATCCCGAACGGAAAGATTGCTGCCTCGCAGACTGTTTGCCAAATGCCATCGATGGGCTGCATCCCGGTCTTGTTTTTGGGACAAGAGAACATAGTCTGAAGGGCGCATACCAGCCAGTTCAGTCATATGATCCGCAGGGTCCAGATCCGCGAGCATATCTTTCACGGTCATGCCGCTGGCAATTGCCCATCCAAATTCAACACGGAGTTCACGTACGCGGCGAGGCCAGTCCTGGATGCCGGATACAACCATGAGTTCATCACCTTTTATCACTGTCACAGGATAGGTCTGAAAGTAACGGATGATACGGTCGCGAGCAGCGTTTTTCCCTTCAGCCGGAATCAGTGAACTTCCAAGATGGCGCAATTGATGAAAAACTGGAATTAGAGCCAGAACCCGCGTCCGGAGGTTTCCCTTCTGCAGTTCATGCTCGAAGTCGGCAATAAGTGTGGCGATTTTCAGCCGAGTGGCTTCAAGTTCCGATGTCGTCATGAAGGGCCTTATGTTCGCGGTTTAAGAGGAGAAGATAGACAATATCGGCTATGCGCGCCGCAAGGAGGGGCGGAACCGCATTGCCAATCTGGCGTGCCACTTCAATCTTGGTGCCTGTAAAAACAAAGTCGTCTGGGAATGACTGCAATCGGGCCGCCTCCCGGTGTGTGATAGGTCGATTTTGCACAGGATGAAGATAGCGACCTTTCTCCGGCTTGAAAAATTCGGTTCTGATGGTAACAGAGGGTTTTCCCCACCATAAACGACCAAACAGATCCGTGCCGCCTGATGTTTTGCGAATCCAACATTCAGGGGTCAATTTCGGGGCACGCCTTTGGAGGTCGAACCGATTCATGCCTTCTTCAGGAATGGCCTTATATCTGGCAATACTCTTTGGGGTAGGGGTCCGGCCAAAATGCAGGTCCAGGGGTGGAGGGACATTACGAATTCCAATATCTTCGGGTGGGGGGAGATCGCCAATCGCATCACGTACTGTTCGCCACTTTTGAGTGCCAGGAACATAGTCATCTGATCCTGACCGGAACAGCGAGGGTTGAATCTGCGTTTTCGATAGATCGTAGTGGGATTTGCGTGGAGGAAACACCAGATTAGGGTCCGCGAAGCGGCAGCCAATAATGATGGCACGCTTCCGAACCTGGGGAACTCCGTAATCCGCAGCGCAGAGCATGGCGCTTGCAACCTGGAAGCCAAGAGATTTCGCCACGTCAATAATGGCGTCATGTTCAAAAGTCCCCAGCAACTGAGGCACATTTTCCATGACAAAAACAGACGCTTTGCAACGTCTGACAACCTCAAGATAAGGGCGCCAGAGTTCTTTGCGGGGGTCCCCTTCGCGATTTTTGTTGAGGAGACTGAATCCCTGGCATGGCGGACCTCCGATAACAACATCGGCTTCCGGGATTTCAACGTCCGGCGATTCAAGAAGGGACACAATATCTCCGCAAACTGCGTGTGGGCCGAAATTGGCGTTGTAAGTGGCGACGGCATCTTGGTTGAAATCGTTAGCCCATACGGGAACAAAGGGATGTCCAAGGAGTTTGGAGAAACCGAGAGACATGCCTCCGGCACCTGCGAAAAGGTCAATGGTACGGAAAGTAGCCCGTTTTTTTGACAGGGTGCCTTCTGTACGGGCTACATAGATGCGCTGATCCTCCTTTAGGATCCAGTGCTTCAGTGAGTCATTTGCGATTTTGTATTCCAGTTTTTTCATTACGTCGTGTTGATCATGAGAGGATCAATAAACACGATTCAAATATTAGCCAGACTAGACGTAAGATGCAAGGATTCCGGTAATGTTAGTTGAGGTAACTAATAGTATGATAAAACTAGCTTTTATGTAGATTTGGAGGATCTTGGTCAAGTCACAGGTTAGCATCGGCGATTTTGAAAGACAGTGAAACTTTTATTGACGCCACTTAGGGTAAACCGCATGATTTTCCAAGATATACATGCGGGTTTGACTGCAATGCCGACTGTACTAATTAATGGAATGAATACTTCAACGCTTGAGATGCCGGGCCTGACTGCGGAAAAAGTCGTAGTAGATGACGAAAGCCTGATCGTGGATCTTTCTGATGGTCGTGTATTAAGCGTGCCGTTGGCGTGGTATCCGCGGTTATTACATGGAACCCGGACGGAGCTTCAGCGGTGGCGCTTGATTGGGCGTGGATCAGGGCTCCATTGGCCCGCTTTGGATGAGGATATAAGCGTTGAAGGGCTTTTGCGGGGTGCGAAATCAGGGGAGAGCCAAGCCCCACTCTTAAAATGGCTGGTTGCCCGCCAAGCTGTGGGGGCCAAAGGGGAAAAGGCGAAATAGTCGATCTAAGTGGGGCTGCCTCGCCAGGGGCAGTCCAGTCAACTGGACTGGATTCTCTAATTTCCTAGAAAAAGTGCGGCATTATGGCATAAAAGAAGGGGACTAATAAGGAGACAATATGGCAAACAAGGGAACGGGAGTGGTGAAGTCTGGGAAGTCGGTGAATCTCGCGCAGGAAGCACTGCAGGTGACGTTTGTGTTGAAGGGCAACCTGAAACGGGCGCAACTCATGTACCTGTTCATTGCCAGGCAACTCGCGGATGTGCGGGATCGTAGCCTCTACGCCGCGCTCAAGCACAAGGACATGGAAGACTACGCGCACCAGCGACTCGATCTCGGCCGGTCCTCCCTCTATAATTACCTCCATATCTACGACTGGGTCAGTCAGTGCCACCCGGAGTGGCTGGGGAAGAACGTGAAAGGCCATATTCCCGACCTCTCCGACATCGGCGATCTGATGTGGATCGAAAACGCGTTGCGCGGCAAGGATCTTGAGCCCTCGAAGCGAACCGCGCTCGAAGGATTGAAGAAGACGGCCCTGGCGGGGACCCTGCGCCAGAAGGAGTTACGGGCGTATAGGGAGGCGGAGAAACCTGCCCAGGATCAGCTGACGGGGATCCTTATCGCCCTGCGTGGCCTGCACAAGAAGGCTGAAAAAGTTACCGGTCTACCCCCGGAAGTTCTCGCCCATCTCGAGGCCGCCATCAACCTCGTGAGCAACGAGAAGGTGCTCAAGGTCGCCAATCTGCGCATGGTGACCCCGCGTTCCGCCGCCTAGTTCCGTCGGGACGGCACGCACATAATCAGTTATCTGTTCAGGAATTACGTGTGCTGGAGGGGGAGTTACCGCACTGAATTCTTGCTCTCGTTTTGGAATGGGCTGTTGATCATCGTGATGAACTGATGGAAGATTGGAATTTGGCTGCGCAGAAACGGGAATTGAAAAAAATCGCTCCGTTAGTGTGAGGTGGTTATGGTGTTAAAAGTAATTTATGCGAAGTACGTAAAAGACTTTCAGTTATTGATTGAGTTCAACAACGGTAAGTTTATGTCTGTGGATTTAGCGGAAGAACTAGATGGGCCAATATTTGAACCACTTCGGGATGTCCACTATTTTCAAAATTTCTGCATCGTCGGCAACACGGTAGAGTGGCCGAACGGCGCGGATTTCGCGCCCGAGTTCCTGCAGGATATCGGGCGTAATGCCGATAAAACTGTGGCGGCGTGATTGGCACCGGAGGATATGGGGCTTTCTCAGCTCATAATCATTCGGGCAACCTTAGGTGGCAGCCGACGTCCCAGGCGGCTGAAGGCCGGTAAGACGCTCCTGAATTGTCCTTGCGTTCGCCAGGGACGGCGAACGCCACCTTGTGAGGATGCCGCTCAAAGGGCATTATTCTGGCTTCCCGAGCCTTCCCCGTTCTTTTTTGCTTTCCTCACTGAAATCGGTACAATGCGCGGCCTTCCACCTTATGAGCGTTGCAAAAAAACATAACTATGATGAGAGCAAGATAAAGACGCTCTCCTCGCTGGAGCATATCCGCAAGCGGACCGGGATGTATATCGGTCGTGTGGGGGATGGCTCCCATTACGATGACGGCATTTATGTGCTCGTCAAGGAAGTGATGGATAACGCGATTGATGAATTCATCATGGGCTTTGGGACACGTGTAGTGGTGGCCGTGGAGGGTGCGCGGGTGACGGTCCGGGATTACGGGCGTGGCATCCCGCTTGGCAAAGTGGTGGAATGTGTGTCGCGCATCAACACCGGCGCCAAGTATAATGACGATGTCTTTCAGTTCAGCGTGGGGTTGAACGGCGTGGGGACCAAGGCGGTCAATGCCCTCTCCGTGGCTTTCCGGGTCTGTAGTCACCGGGGCGGGGAGTTTGCCGCCGCCGAGTTCAAGCGCGGGAAGCTGATCAATGAATCAAAAGGCAAGACCGATGAGCCGGATGGGACGCTGGTGGTTTTCGAGCCGGATCCGGATATTTTCGGGAAGGTGACCTTCCTTCCGGAGCACCTGAAGCGGCGGGTTCAGCTCTATACCTTCCTGAATGCCAGTTTGAAAATTGAATTGAACGGGTCGGTATTCATCTCCAAGGACGGCCTCAAGGATCTGGTTGAGGATGAAGTGGGTGATGAGGCGCTATATCCCATCCTGCATTACCGGTCCAAGACTTTGGAGCTGGCCTTTACGCACACCAACCGGTTTGAGGAAGTCTTCCTGTCCTTTGTGAACGGGCAATACACCAGTGATGGTGGCACACATTTGAGCGCTTTTCGCGAAGGGCTCGTCAAGGCTTTCAACGAATATTCCAAGGGTAAATTTGAGGGTGACGATGTGCGAGAGGGCATGGCCGGGGCCATGGCCATCCGGTTGAAGGATCCGGTATTCGAGTCGCAGACGAAGAATAAACTGGGCAATACGGAAATCCGGAGCGAACTGGTACAGCAGGTGCGGGAAGCGGTGGTGGATCTGCTGCACCGCGATCCCAAGGCCGCCGAAAAAGCGATCCTGAAGATTGAGGAGACCGTCAAATTACGCAAGGAATTGCAGTCCATCAAGAAAATGGCGCGCGAGCGGTCCCGGGCCACCTCCATCCGCGTTCCCCAGTTGAAGGACTGCAAGATGCATTTCGACAAGAGTGACGGGGCGGGTGAAGGAACGATGCTGTTCATCACCGAGGGGCAGTCTGCCGCGGGTTCGATTACGAGCTGTCGCGATGTGTCCAACCAGGCGGTGTTCACGTTGCGTGGCAAGCCGCTCAACACCTGCGAGTTGAATCGGGACGTGATGTATAAGAATGAGGAGCTCTATAATCTCATGCGCAGTCTGGATGTGGAGGAATCGGCGGAGCGGATCCGCTACAACAAAGTGATTCTGGCGACGGATGCCGATGTGGACGGACTCCATATCCGCAACCTGCTGTTAACTTTTTTCCTGCGGTTTTTTGAGCCGATTGTGCATGGGGGCCATGTCTACATTCTGGAGACGCCCCTGTTCCGGGTGCGTAATGCCAAACGAACAGTGTACTGCTATTCCGAGCAGGAACGCGATGCGATGGTGAAGGAGATCGGGCGGGGAGCGGAGGTGACCAGGTTCAAGGGCCTGGGCGAGATCTCGCCAGGTGAGTTCAAACAGTTCATCGGGCCGGAGATGCGGCTGACGCCGATCCTGGTGGAGAACCGACATAGCATTCCCGCGATCCTGAGTTTCTATATGGGGAGGAATACCCCTGAGCGCCGGCAGTACATCATTGACAACCTGGTGGTGGAGGCGACCCCGTGAGTGATCAACCGGAATTGTTTGGTGATGAGGAGCTGGTGGCGCTGGTCCCTTCCGGGGCGTCTGGTGAGACCAGGGGGCGCACCGTCATCCGGGACATTGCGGCGGTGGAGGACGGGCCCCTCAAGCGGTTGGTGAATGAGAACTTCCTGAACTACGCCTCCTATGTCATCCGGGATCGGGCCATTCCCGACATTGAGGACGGGTTGAAGCCGGTTCAGCGCCGCATCCTGCATTCGTTGATAGAAAACGATGACGGGAAGTTCATCAAGGTTGCCAACATTGTCGGGTATGCCATGCAGTTTCATCCCCATGGAGATGCCTCGATTGCCGATGCCCTGGTGACGCTGACCAACAAGCAGTATTTAATTGAGGGGCAGGGGAATTTCGGCAATTTGTTCACGGGCGATCCGGCGGCCGCCTCCCGCTATATTGAGTGCCGCCTGACGCCGTTGGCCCGGGATGAGATTTTCGATTCCGATTTGACCGACTACATCCCCTCTTATGACGGGCGAAAAGAAGAGCCTGTGACGTTGCCGGCCCGGATTCCGTTATTGCTGTTATTGGGGGCGGAGGGGATCGCCGTGGGGTTGTCCACGCGTATTCTGACCCATAACTTCAATGAACTGCTGGAGGCCCAGGTGGCCATTCTGCAGAAGCGGCCCTTTGAGGTGTATCCGGATTTTCTGCAAGGCGGCTTGATGGATGTCTCCGGTTACGACAAGGGCAGGGGGTATGTCCGGGTAAGGGCGACGATCGAGATTCGCGATACGCAGACCCTGGTAGTGCGCTCGGTGCCATTTGGAACGAATACCGATTCCCTGATTGCCTCCATTGAAGAGGCCGCGCGCAAGGGCAAGGTTAAGCTGCGCAGTATCAGCGACTACACGGCGGGTGCGGTTGAGGTGGAAATCCAGTTGCAACCCGAAGAGGATGCTGCGCGCGCGGTTGAGACCCTCTTTGCATTCACCCAGTGTGAAGTCCAGGTGGCCAGTCGCATCATGGTCATCCGTGCCGGCCGGCCAACCGAAATGGATGTGGAGCAGGTGCTCCAGTATAATACGGAACGCCTGTTGGAATTGCTCAAGCGGCGGTTGAAGGTTCAGCAGAAGCGGCTGACCGAGGATTTGCATCGCAAGACACTGATCCAGATATTTGTTCAGAACCGGCTTTACACGCCCATTGAGACGTGTCAGACACATGATGAAGTCGAGCAAGTGGTGCGTGCCGGGCTGGGGCCATTCCTGTCACAGCTCCAGCGCGAGCTCACCCATGGCGATATTGAGCTGTTGCTGGGCATTCCGATCCGGCGCATTTCCCTGTTTGATGTGGCCAGGAATCAGCAGGAAATGGAGTCGCTGGGTGTTGAATTGGCGGAGTCGCGGGAAAACATGGCCAACCTGATTGGGTATGCCGTGCGATATTTACGGCAGCTCCAGAAGAAATACGGGCCGAACTTCCCCCGCCAGACTCAAATTACACGATTCCAGGCGGTGGAGGTCCGCGAACTGACCGCCTCCGAACTGACGATCAATCTGGATAAGGCCAAAGGCTACCTGGGCCATAAGATTGGGGGCACGCCCTTGTTTGAGTGCTCCTCGCTCGATAAGTTGTTGCTGGTGTGGAAAGACGGCCGCTATAAGGCGGTACCCCCGCCCGAGAAGCTGTTCGTGGATGCCGGCATGATTCACTGTGCCATTCTTGACCGTGAGCGGATTCTGACGGTGGTGTACAATGAAGACGGATTTACCCGTATCAAGCGGTTTGCCGGCAGCCTGGTGACCAACCGCGAGTACCGGTGTATTCCGCGCGGGTCGCATATCCTTTTTTTCACGGATCAGGAGGTGTCAACCCTCTATGTTCAATATGATGTGCCCGAAACGGCGGCGATCCGGCAGCAGGAATTTGACACCACCTCCCTTCCCGTCGGAGGGCGCGATGGAAAAGCCGCCCTGATGTCATCCAAGAAAATCGCCACCATCGGTGCTGCCAAGCCGAAAAAGTGGAATGATGCGCTCACGGGTCCCAGGGGCCAATATATGAGTTTTGGGTGAAAGCGTGTGTCGCAGTTTTGGCGACAACAGTGCTATAAGGTAACTTTCTCCTGTGGAGAAAAGTATATATAGCCAAGATTACCGTGCTGCGTTGACGTGGTTGCGAGCGTGTCGGAAGGAAAGCGGCTTGACGATGCGTGATGTGGGGGGGCGCCTGGGCGTGCATCACTCCTGGGTCGCGCGCATTGAGCAGGGTGACCGGCGTCTCGATTTGGCGGAATTCGTTCTGTTATGTAAAGCCATCGGGTGCAATCCTTATGACGGTTTGACGTGTCTGATGCAAGAGCCCGCGCGCAAAACCGCACTCAAGGCGGCTGATAAAGGGCCATCCTGGCCCAAGTCAAAATCGCGTTGAATGAGCCGGAAGGCCCCCCGGTGAGATTCGTTGTTTAGAACCACTTTGTCTGCTCACGTTCCTTGCGTGAGAGTTCATCCTGGAGTTCGCGGGCGCGGGCATCGATGATGGAAGAGCGTTCCGGTGTCTTCAAAATCAGAGACAGGCTTTCGCGGGCCTCCCGCAGTTTGCCTAAACGAATTTGCGCCTCAGCCGCGTTCAAATAGACCTCCAACCAGGCGTAGTCCCCTTTTTTCACCAAAGTGATGGCCTGTAGCATATGTTTTTCCGCTTCACTCAGATTCCCTGCCCGCATATACACCAGCGCCGCTGTATCGTGGATGGCGAAATCATCCTTCTGAGTGTTGAGAAGGGTAGGCAGCAACGCGAGCGCGTCGGTGACATACATCGGATCCTGCGCCAGGGTGAAGATAAGATTGTTCAGGACATTCATATCATCAGGATAGCGGACATAGGCGGCCTTGAGGATCTTGATGGCGCGCGGAATATGCCCTTCGCGGCGGGCCGACTCTGCTGCCAGCAGGAAGGTCCGTGGCAAGGCCTGCTTGTTTCCCACTTCCCTGGCCAGGGCATCCTCCAGCACGCCCAGGGCGCGGTCAGTTTGTCCCTTCTGGAAATACACTTCCCCCAGACTTTCTGCCCAGATACGGTCCTCGGGGTAGTGAGCGGCCAGCCCTTCAAGGGCGCGGATAACGTCCGGGTCAGCTTTGCCGGATCTGATTTTCAGCCCGATAATAATTTTGTAGAACGGCCAGGGCTCAAGGGCATGTTCCGAACCGGCCCGGGCACATAACAAGGCCCAGGGATAATCCTTGATTTTAATTGCGGTGGTTACCCCCAGAACATCAGCCGGCAGCAAGCCTTGCCCCGTCTTGATGGACGTGCGGGCCGCTATACCGGCCGCGTTGGTATAGTTGTGGCGCAGCAGAAAATCACCGGCCCGAACCAATGTGCCCGGTGGGTAAATGTTGTTATTGATTGCTTTTTGAATCTCGCGATCGACCCAGGCGGGGGGGGCATTCTCGCGGACATGAGACACGAGATAGGCCAGCCATAATTCGCCGTCAAGCGGTTGGGCGGCCAGAGCTTTGTCGGCGGTTTTCGCGTCTTTTTTGAGCAGGACATTGAGCCGGTTGAGAAGGCCGGACGCGGGGCGGAATTCAAGTGCTTTAGTGATGGCGAGCGCCGCCTCATTGGTGCGATTCTGCCGCATCAGCAGGATCGTTAGTTCCCCCAGTGCCAAAGCTTTTTCCCGTGAGTCGCGGCCGATGTCTGTCCACTTCGCCAATTCCGAAGTTGTGCCCCGGCCATTGGCCGCATACCAGGCGGCTTTGGTTGCCTGCAGTGACTTCAGGAATGGGGTTTGTCTGGGTTTCAATGCTTTGCGTTCAAGCGTGTAGTCCTCATCGGCGATCTTCCCGCCCCGCCATTCCAGTGCCCACTCGGCCGGCGGCAGCAATTCGGTCTGTCGTTTGGGCACGGTGATATCGCTGAGATTTTCCACCAGAACCAGTTTTTGCCCTTCCGCGATGCGTCCGGTGGCAAGGAGCAACCTGGCCCGCAGGGCGGGGTGGGGCGCATGCTTCATGTTATTTACCACGAAGAGGGCTTCTTCGCTGTAGCCGAAAAAGCTCCACATGCCCGCCATGGCTAACGACCATTCCTCGGATTCCGGGTAATCGCGGCGGGCCTCCTCCATACATTCCATGGCGAAGGAGCCGAGGTCCAGTGACATGGCCGCATGGGCCAAGTCGAGCCAGACGGTGAGTGGGGGGTGGGAAACGGTTCGAACATATTCGGAAAGCATTTCGTAACTCATCTCCCAATCGTCTTGCGCCTTGTATAAATCGGCGTGTGCCATGAGGAAGAGGGCGTGCTGCTGGCTGGCCGCCTGGCGTTCAAAGGAATTCAGTTTTTCATGGGCTTCATCCCAGCGTCCCAGTTCGCCCAGCACGCGGCCCCAGAGCAGTTTAAGGCGTAAATCGAGCGCCTTCCTGGACTCCATGGTGTTCAGGGCAGCGAGGCAGAGTTTCAGCTGGCGCTCATAACCTTCCCGTGTGATGAGCCCGCCAAGTTCGTTGGCCATGGGGATGCGCCCCCATAATTCCTTCCATGGGGATTGGCCGGCCGCGAGTTGAAAGAAGGGTTTGGCGTCGATCATGGCTTCCCCATACCCCCCCACTCCCAGGGTTTCGTGGTGGAATTGAAACCATTTCCGGCCATATTCAGCAGGAGCAATGAGGAGCATGGGGTCATCTGGCGCGATGGTGGCCAGACGGGTAAAGGCCATCCAGCCAATATCCGGCCGACCCATGGCGAAGCCACCATCCATGGCCAGGGTGAGTTCCGGTGCTTTTAATGTTTTCAGATTGGCCATGAAAAGAATTTCGAACAATTTCTGCCACTCCACATCCTTCCGGTCGCGCATAATCCGGATAGCCGGGTTCAAAAATACCGGGTCAAGTTCCCGGCCTTTCATGGCGCGCCTCATCACATTCGCGGCGCTGACGGTGTCGCCCACCCTGAGTCTGGACTCCACGGCAATCAGGCCTTGAAGCGCGGTGGCATAGGGGAGATCCGAATCTGAGAGCCGGATAGAATCCCATAGATCCCGTGCCGCCATATAGGGGAATAAGCCTCGAATACGCTCCTGGGTGCCTATGCCTCTTGCCGCCAGGACAACATAGGTTGCCACTTCGGTTGGCTTGTCCAGAACGGCATAGAATTCCGAAAGCACCAGGGCCACGCCGGGTAGTTGCCGCGCCTCTGCGGGGAACATGGCAACCGTCTCGGCCACCTCTGCGATCCGTTTAAGGTCCAGCAGGGCGCGTGCTTCAAGAATCCGCTCTTCGAGCGTGCGATCCCTGGCCGGCTTTCTCCGGATAATGCGCAGCGCTTCCTCCTGTTTCCCCCGGCTTATTTTTATCCTGGCAAGATCCGTTAAAAGGTCATTATCACCCGGTGCCAGAATCAATGCCGCCTGAATCGCCCGCTGGGCTGTTTCCGGATCGACTGCGATCAACCCCTGCGCGACGCCGCGGATCATTTCCGCGCGGTGAGCGGAGCCTAGTCGACCGCGGAAAAAGGCGGCCGCACCCAGCACGAGCAGGATCACGGCGATCTGTTTCCACCAGGTAAACGTCAGACGCCAGAAGATGGGCCAGCGCTTCAGGTTATCCTCTTTTTCACCCACCTCATCGTTGTTGAGCTTGAGGACTCGCTTGTGTTGCCGGTACGCCAGCCACTGGCGTAGCAGAACGGCGTCCAGATGGATGAGGCCGACCGCCAGCAGGAGGAAAACACCCATGGTGTCATGCAGGGCCTGCTCATTCCAGCCGGCCGGTTTGTCTTTGCCGAACCAGACCATCCCGGAAATGCGGATTACATTGAGGATCAATACCTGCACCATGCCCACGCATAGCAGTCCGGTCAGCATCACTTTGCCAAACCGCATCAGAAGGCCAACGCCCAGTCCGCAAAAGAAAACCGTGATGGCGGTTTTCATGCCGCTGCAGGCTTCCGGAACCCCGAACGCCCGTGTGCCGACGCGCAGCACCAGATCATCACCCCAGACCCGGACATTAAGCGCCTGCAGCAAGCCTTCGCTCAGTTTGACTGACAAGGTCTGCATCCAGAGTTGGATAGGCCCGAAGAGCTGGCTGGGCAGGGGGTGAATCCAGTAGATGATGAACAGGGCGAGAATAAGGTCTTTGCCGTGCCGTCGAGGCAATGTCCATGCCAGGGCGGCATACAAAATCAAAAGCATGCCCAGCCATTCGATTTGATGGATGGGGACAATCATGCCCAGAATGGCCGCCAGGGTTCCTGTTCCGCCAATAAGACCAAGTCCCAAATCAGACATTTTGAACCCTTCATCGGCCGGTTTGGGTCTGAAGATCAGCGCGAAGGCAAAGATCGCGCCGAGAAAAAAGGAAAGGACTCCGTTTTGACCGGCTGCGAGACGGGGTAGATTGGCCCAACACCAGGCGATGATCAGGACGAATACTGAAAATAAGACGGCCCGATGCGAGAGGGGCATTGATTTCCTGGAAGACTTAGAAGTCATAGTAATACCCTAGCGTCATGCCGATAATGTCGCGAGTTCCTGCCAGTAATTCATTACTGCTGAGCCGCTCCAGATGTTCGGCATAAGTGTAAAGTTTCAAGCGGTCTGTAAGGGTTTGAATAAGTCCGATGGTGGTGGCCCAAGTGTCGTAGTCATTGCTCAGGTAAAGATCTCCGGCCCCGAGATCGTTTGCGGCAGGGATATCGTTCATCCGCATGACATAGGCGGTGGCCAGGGTAAGCGTCAGCGAGTGTGTCAGGGGGCGCGAGGCGGAAAATTGACTTGCCCAATCGGTGTAGCCGGCGGCGTTAGCCAGGGCCGGAGTGACGGTTTCGTAGGCTGTGGAGAAGCCGAGGGCCCATGATTCGGGGTCTGCCCATTGGATGTTGTAGCGAAGGGCATCGGTAATTTCGTATCCGGCCTGGAAGCCCGCCCGCTGATACCGCTGATAAGCTATTCCGTGACTCAATTTCTCGGTCAGCCGGGTTTGCAGCCCGATCCCGCCAATGATCGAATCGGAGGTGCCGTTGGTTTCATAAGCGGAGCCGCCCGCACTGGATAACTCGGCCAGACTGTAGCCCAGCGAAAGGTTTAACGAGGTGTCCTCCGTAAGGTCGGTGTTTAAATAGGCCAGATAATCCTGCTGAAACTGTGAGCCGCGCTGTTCGAGATAATCCCGCCAGTAATAGTCTGCCCGGAGGCCAACGGCCGTGAGGGGGCTTATTTGCTGCCGGTAATCCAGCATCTGGTGATAAATCACACTGCGGGAGATGTTGTAGCTGTTGTCTTGAGGAACAGTGTCAGTTCGGCTGAAGGTATAACCGAGGCCTTTATCCGATGCCATCTGCCAGTCCAGATCCAGACCCGCCAGATTTTGAAACACGGTGTATTTCTGACCACTTAAATTATCCGCATAACCCCGGGCGTCCACATAATTGATCCGATAGGAAGGGCGATCATAGATGCGGCCCCTGACAAAAGGTGTCAGTTCGAAGTCGGCGGACAAATTGGCTGAGAAGCCGGAGCCTTCCTTGCCGGTAAAGGCCTGGGCGGTACGCCCATTGAATGAGCCGAGCCAGGAATCTTTTGTGGCGCCGAAGGTGAAGGAACCCATATGGGCGTAAAAGCCCGGATCAATAATCTCGACGTCAAAGCTATTATCCTCTGTACCAATAGGATAGGCCCGGTAGGTCAGGGAAAAGGAAATGTCAATGGCGAGGTATTTGCTGATGATGAAATAATTTCTGGCGGTCAATTGGGAGATCAGCGGGAGATCAAAGCCATCCTTTTTCATTTGCCCGTAGCGGGGGGATTGCCCCAAATCAGAGGCTTGTCTGGAGGCGGAGTAGTCCAGCCCGGCTCCACTACTGCGTACGTAGCGGGCTCCAATAGCCTGGTAGAACGCTAGATCGGAGAAAAATGGACCCAGCCGCACATTGGCATTCTCCGGCACAGCCTCAAGACCGTAGGAATCAAAGCGTGCCATCTGGGCTTGAGCCGTGTAGAGCTCCAGCGAGAGAAAGGCCAGAAAAATTAAACCACAGCGTCGTGTAACTTTCATAAGTAAGGCCCCCTTTGCATTAACTACTATTTGTACGACCCGGCGCCCTTAGTGGCAAGGAAAATACAAGTTGAAGAAATGGACAATTGTGCTAAAAAATATGCCATACTTGACGGCTGGAAAAACCAGCTACAAGAAGTTGAGCGAAACGGAAACGTTGTTTTTAACCGGAGAGACACCATGAGTACTGATATCGCTGCCACGGCAAACATCATTATTGAGCAAAAAGACATTGTTGATACGGTCCGACAGGAGGTGAACAAGGTTCTTGTCGGGCAGGAGCGCTTGCTGGACCGGATGCTCATTGCCCTCATTTCCAATGGCCATCTCCTGATTGAGGGGGTGCCGGGGCTGGCTAAAACCACCGCCATTAAAACGATGGCCCAGGCCCTGGGGCTGAAGTTCCAGCGCATCAGCTTTACGCCGGATCTGCTGCCGGCGGATGTCATTGGAACCATGGTGTTCAATCCGCGTGAAGGCACCTTTACCCCGCGGCTGGGCCCCATCTTCACCAATCTCCTGTTGGCGGATGAAATCAACCGTGCCCCCGCCAAGGTGCAATCGGCCCTTTTGGAGGCCATGCAGGAACATCAGGTGACCATCGGCGATAAAACCTACCCTTTGCCGGAGCCTTTTATGGTGATGGCGACCCAGAACCCCTTGGAGCAGGAAGGAACCTATCCGCTCCCCGAGGCTCAAATTGACCGGTTTATGCTCAAGTGCCGTGTGGATTATCCGTCGAAGGATGATGAGCGGCGCATCATGAACCGGTTTGCCCGCAAGGCGGACATCAGGATCCAATCCATGATGTCTGGTAAACAGATTCTGGATATCCGCAACATTCTCGATCAGGTGTACTGTGACGAGAAGGTTGCCGATTATATCCTGGATATCGTTTTTGCCACCCGTAAGCCGGCGGATTACAAGTTGGATATTGCGCACCTCATCCAATATGGCGGTTCCCCCCGCGCCAGCCTGTATATGAACATCGCCGCCCGGGCCAACGCCCTGTTGCATGGCCGTGCCTATGCCACGCCGCAGGATGTGAAGGAGATCGCCTACGATGTCCTGCGTCACCGGTTGATCCTGACGTATGAAGCCGAGGCCGAAAACATGAAGAGCGAAGATATCATCGCCAAAATTCTGAACGAAATCCCGGTGCCGTAATCAAAATATGAGATCTGAAATTTAAGATTTGAGATCAAATACATGCCAATCAATGTCAAAGAATTGATGAAGCAGGTTGGCAGGATCCGCCTGGTCACCAACCGGCTTGTGGATGAGCATCTCTCCGGCGAATATCATTCGGTGTTCAAGGGACAGGGGATTGAATTTGACGAGGTTCGCGAGTATGTGCCGGGCGATGATATACGGTCCATTGATTGGAATGTCACCGCCCGCATGGGGGTGCCCTTCATCAAACGCTTCTGTGAAGAGCGGGAGCTGACCGTCATGTTTCTGGTGGATGTGTCGGGCTCCCAGTCATTTGGGTCCGGCCGGCGCGCCAAGGCGGAATTGGCCGCGGAAGTGACCTGCCTGTTTGCTTTGTCCGCCATCAAAAATCAGGACAAGGTCGGGTTGATTCTGTTCAGCGACCGGATCGAAAAGTCCCTTCCCCCGCGCAAAGGCCGCACTGCCGTCATGCGGCTGGTGCGGGAGGTGCTGGCCGCTGAGGAGACCAGGCGGGGAACCGATCTGGCCGGCGCGCTCCGGTTCTTGAATCAGGTCCAGAAACGGCGCACGGTGGTGTTCATCATATCAGACTTTATGGACAGCGGATTTGAACATGAGTTGCGTGTGACGGGCCGGCGTCATGACGTGGTTTGCGTGAATATTGCCGACCCGCGCGAAGCGGAACTGCCGGATGTCGGGTTGGTCGAGGTTCAGGATCCCGAGACCGGCGAATTGGAGTTGCTGGATACCTCCTCGTCGTATCTGCGCCAGGCTTTTCGCGAGAAGGCCGCGCAAGAGGTCGATGCCCTCAAGAAACAGTTCCGGAAAAACAAGATCGATGCCCTGCACCTCTCTACGGAGCGGCCTTTCATTGATGACATTCACAAGCTGTTCCGGCAGCGTCAGCTCAGGGCGGCACGGGGATGAAAATGAACCATATCATCAAGTCGGCTGAATGGATGTTGATGGGCCTGCTGGCCGTTTCCAGCCAGGCCGCTCCTCCTGATGTTCCTGTTGCCGGGCCGCTGGTTTCAGACAATGCCCTGGGCCAGGTGTCGGTTTCGTTGTCATTTGATCCGCCTGTGGTGCGGCTCGATCGCGATATTCTGCTAACCATCCTTGTGACGTCGCCGACCAACGTGGCCGTCAAGCTGCCCACCCTGGAAACCCGCGTGAAGGGGTTTATGGTGTCGGGCAACTACGATAGCCCGCCGCGAATTTCCGGGGGGAAGACCTTGCGCACCCGTAATATCCGGCTTACGCCCCAGATTTCAGAGGAATATCGGCTTGCGCCCATGGCCGTCACCTGGAAAGACCCTGCCACCGGAGCCGAGCAGTGGTTCCCGACCAAGCCGGTGGTGCTGGAATCTGAGAAACTCATGAAGGAGGCGCCCGGCAAGGAGATCGCCGCTGCCCAGGGACCGGTATGGATCTATCCGGGGCTGAAGGGAATGCTCGGGTATGCGCTGATGGTATTGGGCGTGGGGGCGCTGGTTTATCTTGGCTGGCGGTTATTTCGCAAGGTCCGCCGGGCCGTGCAACTGCGGCGCATGTCGCCACGGGAGCGGGCCCTGTTCGAACTGGCCGAATTGATGGCCCGGGACCTGGTGGGACATCATCAGGTCAAGGAGTTTTACTTTGAACTTACGATGATTGTCAGGGCGTATATCGAGCGGGCCCACGC
>Ga0194060_10000241_pt1 | contig 38970 bp, 40 predicted proteins | sample SepL225m_MetaG_FD_163427 | JGI IMG/M metagenome (GOLD analysis project Ga0194060, IMG submission 163427) | Anoxic zone freshwater microbial communities from boreal shield lake in IISD Experimental Lakes Area, Ontario, Canada - Sep2016-L222-5m | ecosystem: Environmental > Aquatic > Freshwater >...
AGTTTTTCGCGAGTGTCTTTCTCGTCCCGGAAGCCCGATCATTGCGGGTGCCGGTGGTGTCGTTGTGCGTGAACAGAACAGGGCGTTCCTTGACGTTGCTCGAAATGCCGGCACTGCTGTAGTGGTCTGGTTGCATGCACGGCCTGAGGTACTAGCGGAACGCACGGCTAAGGGTGTTCATCGTCCGCTACTTGACAATGACCGAATGGGAACTTTGACACAGATGTCAGAAGACCGCGGTCCGCTCTATGCTTCGGTCGCAGACATTGTGATTGACGTATCGGATCGCAGCATTGAATCAGTTGTTGATTTGTTAATCGATGCACTTGACGAGCAAGAAGAATTTGTAGGAAATGATCATGAGTGATGTTGTAGAAGAGATCGTCAATCTGGGATACCGCTCATATTCCGTCGTGGTTGGTCACGGAGTGTTGTCTCATGCCAAGAACATGATCCCGGCTTCGGCACGTCGAGTTGCGATAGTGACTCAAGAGGGAATCCCAGCAAAGTACATTCCCGCTTTCGCAGACCTTGCGGTCTCAACCCATGTCATCGGAGAAGGTGAGAGTCATAAGACCCTCGCCACTATTGAACGCTTGTGTCGTGAATTTTCTCAAGCGGGTCTTACTCGCGGAGACGTGATTGTTGCAGTAGGTGGCGGAATGGTTACTGATGTTGCCGGATTCGCTGCAGCCTCGTATCACCGTGGAATTCCCGTTGTGCACGTCGCTACTTCGTTACTGGCCATGATTGATGCTGCTGTTGGCGGTAAGACGGGCGTCAACATTGCTGAGGGTAAAAACCTTGTAGGCGCATATTGGCAGCCGCACGGCGTTGTGTGTGAAATGGATGCGCTAGACACCCTGCCTGAACGCGAGATGCGGTGCGGTCTAGGCGAAATGGCGAAGTATCACTTCATTGTTCGTGAGGACTTGAGTTCATTGTCAATGGTTGACCGAATCGCTCGCTGTGTACGCATCAAGGCTGACATTGTGTCGGCTGATGAGCGCGAAGGAGGAATCCGTGCGCTTCTCAATTATGGACACACACTGGCTCATGCGTTAGAGATTGCTACCGATTTTTCTATCGCGCACGGAGAGGCTGTGGCGATCGGTTTGTTGTATGCAGCTCATCTTGCGCACCGTATGGGTCGGATTGATTCCGATCGTGTCGATCAGCACTATGAAGTGGTGCATGGTGTGTACGGTCTGCGTCATGCGCTACCGAAGGGGATAACGCCGGACCAACTCATCATTGATATGGGTAGAGACAAAAAAGCCATTGATTCGATCACTTTTGTTCTTGACTCAGCAACTGGTCTTGAAGTGGTCTCTGGGATTTCAGATACCAAAATTCGCGAAGCTCTCGTAGATCTCATCGCTCGACTGGGGTAGTCATGTATCGCACTGAGCGACTGGTGATGCGCGAATGGCACGAGTCAGATGTTGAACCGTTCGCGCAGATGTGCGCTGACCCGAATGTCATGAGATATTTTCCATCAGTAATGACACCATCCGAATGTGAGGCTTTCGTTACACGGGCAGATGCGGCAATTACTGAGCGTGGTTTTGGGCTGTGGGCAATAGAAGTTGATGGCAGGTTTGCTGGGTTCACCGGATTAGCCATTGCGTCGTTTGACGTTTCCTTTACGCCATGTGTCGAAGTTGGCTGGCGGTTGGCTTCGTGGGCGTGGGGTAAGGGCTATGCCACTGAGGCTGCGAAGGAAGCACTGCGAATCGGATTTGAAGAGCATGATATTCCTGAGATTTTCTCGTTTACGACTGAAACAAATACGCCGAGTGAGTCCGTGATGAAGAGAATCGGAATGAAGCGCCGCGAGGACCTGGACTTCGATCATCCGAATACGCCTGGATGGTGGGGGCAACCCCACATTGTTTATTCCATCGATCAGGCAACCTGGGCGGAGTACGGTGGCTGATATGTCTATGTCGTCCATTCTTCTTTTACATGGTCCAAACCTGAATCTTCTTGGCACACGCGAACCAGAGGTGTACGGCCATGCAACGTTGGCGGACCATGTAGCAACGGTTGTTGCGGCGGCATCAACACACGGCATCGTTGTAGAGCATCTTCAGTCCAATACTGAGGGCGAGATGGTGAATGCGATTCACGCAGCCAAGGGCAAAGCAGATGGAATCATCATTAATGCCGGGGCTTTCACTCATTACTCGTGGGCTGTTCATGACGCCTTGAAGTCGTATCCCGGCAATGTGATCGAGATACATCTATCTAACCCTGGCGCGCGTGAACAGTTTCGTCACGTCAGTGTGTTGGCTCCCGTCGTGAACGGAACCATTTCCGGATTCGGTGGACTCGGGTATGCATTGGCCGTTGAGGCACTGGTCGAATTAGCCGCACAGTAATGGACGTATCTCGACGCCTGTCTCGTCTCAGTGCGAGTAGTGCAGCCGATTTTGTATTGGTTCTTCGGCTAGAAGACATCCGTTGGTTGACGGGCTTTACAGGTGGCACAGCACAATTGGTGGTGCAGCGTTCGACGCATGATGCTTGGCTGTTAGTAGATGGTCGATATTTTGAACGTGCGATAGCCGAAACCTCGACATCACAGGCATTGGTGCATGTTGAACGTGTGATTGCAGACATCACGACAGAAGAGATGATCGGACGCATTGTTGGTACGTCAGGGCTTGCCGTAGATCCATCGCATCTCACTGCTCATCACATGACAACGCTGCAAAATGTCTGCACAGTTCATTCTGAAAAAACTCAACTAGATGATCTTCGCCGTGTGAAAGATGAATCAGAGATTGCACTAATTGCACGAGCGGCAACCATTGCTGATATCGCTTTGGCGACAGTGGTAGCTGATGGCTTGATGGGTAAGTCAGAAAAACAGATCCGCAATCAACTTGATCATCTGATGAGAGAGGGCGGAGCAGATGATGTGGCGTTCGAGACAATCGTTGCGACTGGGCCAAATGGCGCACGCCCTCATCATGAACCAAGTAACGACCACGTTGAGAGCGGTCATGGAGTCGTAATTGATTTTGGCGCAATGGTCGATGGCTACAAGAGCGATATGACGCGCACCATTCGTGTCGGTGCTGTATCTGGGGAATATCAACGCATGTTTGAGCTGGTGCTCGAGGCGGAATCGGCAGGCATTGCATCTGTGAAAGCCGGAGTCCTTGGTGCGGCGGTTGATGCAGCGGCGAGGGCGGTTTTCCTGCGCGAAGGTGTTGACCGCGAGTATGTCCACGGCACAGGGCACGGAATAGGCCTGTATATCCATGAACAACCCATCCTTTCGCCCCGGTGCACAGCAGTTCTGGGTATCAATGAGGTGGTGACAGTGGAGCCTGGGCTCTATCGTGGTGGGGTAGGCGGCGTTCGAATCGAAGATTTGGTCGTTGTCACCGGCGATTCGTGCCGAATTCTTACGCAGACCCCCAAGGACCTCACATGCCCGCGATCACCACGAACGATCTGAAAAACGGAATCACACTCCAACTCGACAACGGACTCTTTACCGTTGTTGAATTCCAACACGTGAAGCCTGGAAAAGGTGGAGCCTTTGTGCGCACCAAGTTGCGCAACCTGAAGAACGGCAATGTATTAGAAAAAACCTTCAATGCGGGTATTCGTGTTGAACAAGCGATTCTTGACAAGCGTGACATGCAGTTCTTGTACAAAGACGGCGATGACTTCGTGTTCATGGACACTGATTCATACGACCAGATGACTGTGACACCAGCTGCTCTCGGTGATGCAGCGGATTATCTTGTGGAACAAGCAATGGCGATCATTGCGTATCACAACGGTGAAATCATCACAGTTGAAATTCCTGCATCTGCGGAGTTGGTTATCACTGATACTGAGCCTGGCGTACAGGGCGACCGTGTTTCGGGCGCTCGTAAGCCAGCCACTCTCGAAACTGGGAAAGTCATTCAAGTTCCTTTGTTCGTGAATGTCGGTGACAAAGTGAAAGTCGACACTCGCACCGGCGATTACGTCACACGCGTCTAATGGCGCGCGATCCGGAATCATTCCGCGCCAGTGACGAAAGAACTGATGCTCGCGAGCAGGCAGTTATTTTCCTATACGAATCTGAACAACGTTCAATGTCGCCACTCGAGTTGTTGGCTGACAGGGGAGTTGCATCTGCTGACTTAACAGGTGAATTGCTGAACGGTATTGAAGCACACAGGGTCGCCATCGATGAAGCAATCGTTACTCACGCAAAAGGATGGGCGCTTGACCGCATGCCAGCTCTTGACCGTGCCATCCTTCGTCTCGCCATCTTTGAACTGACGTCTCGGCCTGATGTGCCCATCGCTGTGGTCATCGATGAAGCTGTTGAATTAGCGAAGAGATTCTCTACAGACGACTCCGGACGATTCGTCAACGGAGTCCTTGCAGCAGTGGCAAAGACTGCACGTCCCGTTCTGTAAATATGGATACATGAGTTCCGACGTCGTAGGTGTGAAGGCCCCTGCGCTTCGAGATCGGATTGCACAGACCTCATTGTGGACATGGACAGTAGTGCTGTTATGTGCGTGCTCTGCTGTTGCAACAACGCGATTGCAATGGGATATTCACCGAGGTCTCGGAACCTCATCGTTTGACGTGGGACTGTACGACCAAGGAGTCTGGTTGCTGTCTCGTTTCCATGCTCCTTTCGTCACTTTGATGGGCCGCAACCTTTTTGGTGATCATGCATCACTTATTCTGATTTTTGTAACACCGCTGTATTGGATTTGGCCCGGTACCGAGACTCTTCTGGCATTGCAATCTGTCGTTGTTGCTGCAGGCGCGCTGCCGATCTATTTTTTCGCGAGACGCCATCTCAATAGCGCAGCTCTTGGTTGTGCATTCGCAGTGGCATGGTTGGTGAACCCTGCAGTCAATGGCACGATTTTCGAGAACTATCACCCCGATTCATTTTTGGGACTATTTGTTCCCATTGCCATAGTTGCGGCTCTGACCAAACGGTGGCGTTGGTATTGGGTGGCAGTGGTGCTGTCGCTCTTGGTCAAAGAAGATGTTGTTTTAGTTGTTGTTCCGCTGGGGGCGATGGTGGCAATGCGCGGAGAAACACGTCGCGGTCTTTTGACAATTGGTGCGGGGGTAACGGCGGCTTTACTTGGCATGTTTGTACTGATGAAGAACCTCATCGGTGTACCAACTCGAAATGGTTGGCGAATTCCTTTTGGTGGAATCTCAGGCTTCATCAAAGAGAGCTTCACCAATCCCACAAATGTCATTGAGTATTTATCGTCCGAGGGTCGATTGATGTACTGGTGGAAGATGTTTGCACCGTTCGCATTGTTGAGTTTTCTCGCTCCCGAAGTTGCAGTCATCAGCGTGTTGGTGCTTATCGGTAATACGGTCAGTAATTTCTGGTACCAGTTCCACATCGAATATCACTATTCACTTGTTGCAGTTCCGGCATTACTGATTGCAGCAATTGTGGGAGTAGGGCGAGTTGGCATTGGTCTGCGCCGCGTTCTCGTTGCTGTTGTTTTGGTCTCTTCCTTGTGGTGTGCCTCGTTGTGGTCGTATGTGCCCTTTCGGTTGGATGAGTACCCACATTGGGGTGCGCAACACCCGGTAGCTCTTGCTGCCGAAGAGATGTATGCGCAGATTCCACCGAACGCAAAAATCTCAGTGTTGTATTCCACAGCGCCTCACCTGGCACATCGCACAGAGATTTATCAGTTTCCGAATCCGTTCCGCATTGTGATGTACGGGCCTGACACCTCGAAGGAAGGCCAGCGAAGTCCATTGGCAGACGGCATTGAGTTTGTACTTCTGCCTCGCAACATCGACGGCGAAAATCTCAAGGACTGGAATGCTGTCTCGGGCGATTTCTATCAATTCAAGGCAAATGATTCCTGGCAACTTTTTGCCCGAAAGACCCCCTAGCGCTCAGTCCCTCTCTCGTGCTACAGTGGTGTCGACCGTAAAACGGGTCCTGTGAGGCTCGAACGGAAGGACAATATGGCTCGATTCTTCATGCACGCACGCCCCTCGCGAGGGGCGTTTTTCATGCCCGTCCTTCCAGAGGTACTCGCGCGATGAGTCAGACATCGACAGCATCTTCCGAGATTCTCGGCGTCACTGATGTTGATAAGGCGTTGAAGCGCATCGCTCACGAGATTGTTGAGCGGAACCCTGATTTGTCTGATGTCGTCATCGTCGGAATGCAGACAGGCGGCACATGGATCGCAAGCCGCCTCCATGACAACATCGCTCAGATTTCGCCCGCGGTGTCTGTTCCGCTCGGAGCAGTAGATATCTCCATGTATCGAGATGATTTCAGCCTTCGTCCCATTGTTCTGTCTGCTCCCACGGATATCCCTGTCGATCTGACCGGACGAACTGTCGTGCTAGTTGATGATGTGTTGTTCACAGGGCGAACGGTGCGCGCGGCATTGGAAGCGCTGAATGATCACGGACGTCCACGTGCTGTGCAGTTGGCGGTCATGGTTGACCGAGGACATCGAGAATTGCCAATTCGTCCCGACTATGTCGGTAAGAACATTCCCACGCATTTCTCGGACGAAGTCAGCGTTGGCCCTGACGGCGTGACGGTAGTAGCCACTTCGGGGGAGCAGTCATGAAGCATCTCTTGTCAACGCGCGATCTCAGTACTGAAGAGATTCTCTCGGTCTTGGCGATGGCTGACCACATGGCAGAAATCAATTCACGCGCAGTTCCGAAAGTTCCAGCGTTGCGTGGCCGCACGGTTGCCAGTGTGTTCTTCGAAGATTCAACGCGAACACGACTGAGTTTTGAAACAGCAGCAACTCGTCTGTCAGCCGAAGTCATGACTTTCACGGCGAGTTCGTCAAGTGTCAATAAGGGTGAAAGCCTGCGAGACACCATTGAGACCCTGTCTGCGATGGGCGTTGATGCGTTTGTGGTTCGACATAAATCAAGTGGCGCTCCGCAACAGATCACGCAATGGACAGATGCTGCGGTTATCAATGCCGGAGATGGCTGGCACCAGCACCCCACACAAGCCCTACTTGATGCATACACAATTACACGCAACTTTGGTGAATTGAATTCCATGCAGGACCGAACTATTGCGATCGTGGGAGACATCAAACATTCACGAGTTGCTCGCAGTGACATCGATGTATTCACGCGTCTCGGTGCGAAGGTTGTCTTGGTGGCTCCCGCAGCGTTCTTGCCAACCTCACTTGATGGGTGGGGGGTAACCACCGCTGATTCCCTCGACGATGTGATTGATGTCGTCGACGTTGTGTACATGCTTCGTATACAACGTGAGCGAATGGATTCAGCTCAGATGCCGAGCCTTCGTGAATACAGCTCATTGTTCGCGCTGACGCCAGAGCGCGCTGCACGAATGCAACGCCATGCTTTGCTTCTGCATCCTGGCCCCATCAACCGAGGAGTCGAGATGATTGTTGACCCGTCCGTGGTGCCGGGCTCGCGCATTTTGCAACAAGTCACCAACGGAATTTCGATCCGTATGGCTGTGCTCTTCAGCCTCCTGGGCGGCGATGCCACAACCACACTGTCAACTGGAGCAGAATCATGAGCCCCAATAACCAGTCCATAGTGATTCGCGGCGCGACAGTGGTGAATCCTGATTCGATGTTTGTTGCCGATGTGCGCATCGCAAATGGCGTGATTGAAGCCATCGGAGAATCTCTCGCCGGTGACGTTGTGTTGGAAGCAGCCGGATGCTTTATTTCGTCTGGTTTCGTCGATCTGCATACACACCTGCGTGAACCAGGCAAAGAAGAAGCAGAGACAATTGAATCGGGCAGTCGCGCCGCTGTGCTTGGCGGTTTTACCGCTGTAGTAGCGATGCCAAACACGGACCCAGCTCAAGACAATGTAAAGACTGTTCAGTTCGTACGTGAACGAGGTCTGGCTGTTGGATTATGTGAAGTGATTCCTTCTGGTTGTATCACTGTTGGCCGCCTTGGAACGAAGTTGGTTCCCTATGAACAACTCGCACAAGAAGGTGTGACTCTGTTTACCGATGACGGCACGGGCGTTCAAGATGCGCTTGTCATGCAGCGCGCGCTCATGGTTGCGAAACGATTGAATCTCACATTGGCTCAGCATTGCGAAGTTGCAAGTATGACTGTCGGTGCAGTGATGCACGATGGAGCCTGCTGTTCAACGATGGGAGTGCCCGGGTGGCCATCAGCGGCCGAAGAAGAAATGGTTCGCCGCGATATCCAGCTTGTGCGCATCACTGGGGCACGAGAGCACTTCATGCATCTGTCTACACAGGGCAGCGTCGAATTGGTTCGCGCTGCAAAGGCTGAGGGCTTGCCCATCACGGCTGAAGTCACTCCTCACCACATTTCGCTGACAGATGAACTACTCACCGGGTTTGACCCCATCTTCAAAGTGAATCCACCACTACGCACGATGGCTGACATCTCAGCATTGCACGAGGGTCTTGCGGACGGAACCATCGATGCAATCGCTACTGATCATGCACCGCACGCTGGCCACACCAAGGAACAAACACTTGATACTGCGCCACCGGGAATGCTTGGTCTTGAAACGGCTCTCGGAGTTGTCAACACGGCTGTCACTTTGTCACCGCAGAAAATCGCAGCATTGATGTCGTGGAACCCAGCAGTGATTGCAAACATCTCTGACCATCAAGGCCGCCCTGTGGCGGTGGGGGAACCCGCCCATATCGCAGTGTGGGATACCACCACTGTTTGGTCCGTCTCTCGAGATGAACTAGCAAGTCGCAGCACTAATACGCCGTATCACGGCATGGAACTTCGTGGCCGCGTACGGCACACGATCTACAACGGCCAATTGGTCGTGCAGGAAGGGAAGGCACTCGCGTGAGTACCGACATAACAAACATTGCACTCGTGCTCGAAGACGGCTCCGTCTTTGAAGGAGAAGCTGTGGGGCACATGCCAGACAATGGCATTGCTGCAGGCGAAGTTGTTTTTCACACGGCACTCACCGGATATCAGGAAGTCTTCACGGATCCGTCGTATGCAGGTCAGATCATTACGTTCACCACATCGCACATCGGCAACTATGGCGTCACGCCGATCGACTCCGAATCTCGTGGAACGTTTGCTCGTGGCGTCATCATGCGCGATATGGCACGACGTCACAGTAATTGGCGAAGCGAATCAAGCCTCGATGCGATGTTGAAAGCCCAAAAACTTCCAGGTGTCGCCGGGCTAGATACCCGTCGACTCACGCGTCTGTTGCGTGACTCAGGTTCACTGCGCGGCGCGTTCGGAACTGCTGATCAAGCACAGTTGCTAGCAGCTGCGAAAAATGAAAAGGGCACATCAGGCATTGACTTGGTGTCAGAAGTGACGACACCGAAGCCATACACAGTCGGAAACGGCAAGTTCAACGTTGTTGCGTATGACTTTGGCATTAAGACAACAATTCTTCGTCATCTTTCAGACATTGCAACGGTGACGGTGGTCCCGGCCAGCATGACTGCTGAAGAAGTGATGTCATTGTCGCCATCCGGAGTGTTCTTGTCCAATGGTCCTGGAGATCCTGAGATGGTGGCAGGCGCAACAGATGCAATTCGTTCAATAGTTGAAGCAGGTGTACCAACCTTCGGAATCTGCCTCGGGCATCAATTGCTGTCACGCGCATTCGGTGGACATACTTTCAAGTTGCCGTTTGGTCACCACGGTGCCAATCATCCTGTTCGACACATCGCTACAGGGACAGTGGAGATCACAAGTCAAAACCACAACTTCTGCGTCGACCCAGATTCATTGTCAGGAGTTGCAGATATCACGCACGTCAATCTCAATGATCACACCAACGAAGGAATGCGCTTACGCGATCTACGTGCCTTCAGTGTGCAGTACCACCCTGAAGCCGGGCCAGGGCCGCATGACAGCCAGTACCTATTCGGACAATTCGCAGAACTCATGGAGAAAAAATAATGCCTCGTCGTAATGATTTACACACAATTCTGATTATCGGTTCTGGCCCCATTGTCATTGGCCAGGCGTGCGAGTTTGACTATTCCGGTACGCAGGCATGTCGAGTACTGAAGGAAGAGGGTTACAGGGTCATTCTGGCTAACTCGAACCCAGCAACCATCATGACCGACCCTGACTTTGCGGATCGCACATATATCGAACCGTTAACTCCAGAGATATTGGCTCGCATTATTGAACGGGAAAAACCCGATGCAGTCTTGCCAACACTCGGCGGTCAAACAGGACTCAACTTGGCGATGGCGCTTTTTGAAAAAGGTCTCGTTGGGGTTCCGGGAACTCCCGAACTGATTGGTGCAAATGCAGAGGCAATCGCCACTGCAGAAGATCGCGACAAATTCAAACAGGCCATGATTGAAATTGGCCTCAATGTTCCTCATAGTGGCATCGCTCACAATATGGAAGAAGCAACAGAAGTCTTGAAGGAAATCGGACTTCCCGTCATCATTCGTCCTGCGTACATCCTCGGCGGACGCGGTACGGGAATTGCAAACACGATGGAAGAGTTTCTGAAGCTTGCCTCTAACGGACTTGACGCAAGTCCTATTCGTGAAATCCTCGTAGAGACCTCAATTGTTGGTTGGAAGGAATACGAACTTGAAGTCATGCGTGATCACGCAGACAATTGCGTCATTATCTGCAGCATTGAGAACTTTGATCCCATGGGTGTTCATACGGGCGACTCAATAACGGTTGCTCCTGCACAAACGCTGTCGGATGTGGAATACCAAAAGATGCGTGATGCGGCGTTCGCATGCATTCGCCGTGTTGGTGTGGAAACAGGCGGTTCGAACGTTCAGTTCGCACTAAACCCTGCGAATGGCGATCTCGTTGTTATTGAAATGAACCCACGAGTGTCGCGTTCATCGGCTTTGGCTTCTAAAGCAACGGGATTTCCTATTGCAAAGATTGCCGCCAAACTTGCAGTTGGATACACACTTGATGAAATTCCAAACGACATTACGAAGATGACACCCGCGAGTTTTGAACCAACTATTGACTATGTGGTGACAAAGATTCCTCGTTGGGCCTTTGAAAAGCTTCCTGGTACGTCAGGGATTCTGGGAACCCAGATGCAAAGTGTCGGCGAAGTGATGTCTATCGGGCGTACGTTCCCTGAAAGCTTGCAAAAGGGACTTCGGTCGCTTGAGCAAGGCAGGCTCGGATTGAATTGCGACGCAGGAGAGTCACTCTATGACTCGCTGAGTGACGCGGAACTTCTACAGAAGGCGTCGATTGCTACTCCGGAAAGAATTTTTCAAGTCGGAGAAGCTTTGCATCGAGGTATGGGTGTTGACCGTGTGCACGATGCCACAAAGATTGACGTGTGGTTCCTTGATCAGATGCAGATCATTGTTGACGAACGTCATTCATTGGAAGGCAAGTCACTGGCTCAGCTCACTCGACATGAGGTGCGTCGCGCGAAACGCCTCGGATTCTCCGATGGTCAACTTGCTTACGTTCTCAAAGAAGACGAAATGGCAGTGCGTACTTATCGTGAATCGCTCGGAATCATTCCTACATACAAGACCGTTGACACATGCAGTGCAGAGTTTGATGCTCAAACTCCGTATCACTACTCAACGTATGAAGATGAAAACGAAGTACGGCCGTCCAGCAAGCCTCGAGTAATCATTCTGGGTTCCGGACCGAACCGTATTGGTCAGGGAATTGAATTCGATTACTGCTGTGTTCATGCAAGTTTTGCTTTGCGAGCAGCGGGGTACGAGACAGTCATGGTGAACTGCAACCCTGAAACTGTTTCAACTGACTATGACACTTCTGATCGTCTCTACTTTGAACCGTTGACCCGTGAAGATGTTCTCAATGTCATTGCTGCAGAGACTCTTGCATCAGGTGGCGTAGCTCCGAAAGTGATTGTCGGACTCGGCGGTCAAACCCCATTGAAGCTGTCAGGCCTCATTGACCCCGCGCTAATAGCTGGCACATCTCCACATTCAATCGACCTTGCTGAAGATCGCGAGAAGTGGAATCAGTTGTGTGATTCGCTGTCAATTCCACAGCCTCCAGGTGGCACCGCTGTCACATTTGCAGAAGCAACCGTGATCGCACAACGTGTTGGTTACCCAGTCTTGGTTCGTCCTAGCTATGTACTTGGTGGGCGAGCAATGCAAATAGTGCATGACGCGCAGGCCTTGGAAAGTGCGATGGATCAGATGGCGCGTGACGGAAGCCTTGGTAAAGAAGGCGGTCTCTCTGCTGAGCGCCCGGTCCTTATCGATCACTTCTTAGAAGATGCAACTGAAGTTGACGTTGACGCAATTCGTGATCACACGGGCGAAGTTCTCATCGGTGGTGTCATGGAACACGTCGAAGAAGCCGGTGTTCACTCCGGTGACTCGGCATGTGCGATCCCACCACAGACTCTGCCGGCTTGGGTCATTGAAGTCATCAGTGCGTATACAACATCAATTGCAAACTCGTTAGATGTGCGCGGCCTCATCAATGTGCAGTTCGCTGTTCTCGGAACCACGGTGTTTGTGATCGAAGCTAACCCTCGAGCATCGCGTACGGTTCCTTTCGTTGCTAAAGCAACAGGTGTGCCGTTAGCCAAAGTTGCGAGTCGCGTTATGTTGGGAGCAACACTTGCCGAACTTCGCGTCGAAGGACTTCTAGTGCCTCCAGTAACAGGCGGTCATGTGTCAGTGAAAGAAGCAGTGCTGCCTTTCAACCGTTTCCCTGAAGTTGATACAGCCCTGGGGCCAGAAATGCGTTCGACAGGTGAAGTCATGGGAATTGACAGGACCTTTGGTCGTGCGTTTGTTAAATCACAAACTGCAGCGGGCACTGTTCTGCCAACCTCCGGCATGGTGTTCTTGTCGTTCAATGATGGTGACAAGCCAGCGGGAATTGTTGTCGCGAAACGACTGCGAGACCTTGGTCTTGGAGTTGCCGCCACAACGGGCACGGCAAACTACTTAGCAAAGTTCGGGTTACCAGTCGACCGTATTGTCGGAAAGCTTTCAGAGATCGAAGGTTCCGCTCTTGAGAATGCAGCTGCATTAGTTGCCAATGGTGAGATCAGCTTTGTGGTGAACACTCCTCATGGGAGTGGTTCGCGACAAGACGGTGAAGCAATCCGCAAAGCAGCAAATGCAAATGGCGTATCGTCAGTAACAACCGTTGAAGCCGCTTTGGCTGCTGTCAATGGTTTGTGGGAGCAACGCTCAAGCGAGGTCGAAGTGAGATCACTGCAGGAATATCACGGCAGAGCATGACAAGGCAACGCGGTGCGCGTTATCTCGAGTCACTAGGCGGTGTGAATGTTGGGGGAGTCCTTCTCGCTAATCCCTTCATGACTGCATCGGGAACGAGCGGACACGATGTGGAACTCGCTGGGTACATGCCACTACGTCGTCTCGGCGCCGTAGTGGTAAAAAGTTTGTTCCATGAGCCGTGGCCGGGTAACCCTTCGCCGCGTGTACATGTTGCCGCCAGCGGAATGATGAACGCAGTTGGGTTGCAAGGTCCTGGCGTTGTGTCGTGGATTCATGAGTCACTGCCAAAACTTGAATCAGAAGGTGCAGTCGTTGTCGCCAGTATCTGGGGCCGCACTGTTCATGAGTATGTGTTAGCAGCAGAGCAGTTAGTTGCAGCCGGAGATCGTATTAGTGCAATCGAAGTGAACCTGTCGTGTCCGAATCTTGAAGGTCGAAGCGGAATCATCGCCCATGACCCTTCGCTTGCTGGTCAAATTATTTCAGCGGTGTGTGCTCGGTCACAGGTTCCCGTGTGGGCAAAATTGAGTGCGAACACTGATCGAATTGTTGAAGTTGCAACAACAGTGTCTGATGCCGGTGCGTCTGCGGTCACTGTGATGAACACAATGCTCGGTATGCAGATCGACGTGCGTACGTCGCGTCGAAGTCTTGGCAATGGCGGCGGGGGATTGTCTGGTCCAGCGGTTCACCCCATTGCCGTGCGTGCGGTTCACGACATTCGTGTCGCACTGCCCCGCATTGCCATTGTCGGTGTTGGCGGAATTGCCTCAGGTGATGATGCAGTCGAAATGATGATGGCCGGAGCCAACGCGGTGCAGGTCGGAACAGCGTCCTTTGCTCGGCCTGATGCAACGTGGCGAATTGCTTGTGCCGCTGCGTCTCGTGCGCACGCACTCGGAGCATCTTCCTGGTCAACCATTGTCAGCGCTGTACATCAGGACTGATTGATCATAAGAGAGCCACAAACGACTTCTCGGAACTATCATTGGGTTATGGAAAGCACGTACACAGACATGGAAGTAGTTGCGCAATTGCGCAATGCGCGTGTTGCTGCAGTGCTGGAATCATCGAAAGGCAATGTGGCTTCCGTATTGAGAGCCCCACATGACTCTTGTGACGCTCAGGTCTATGTCGTGAAGCTTCTTGATGTGTCGCCCCGTCTCGGCAAAGTGGCAGGTCGTCGACTGATGTCTGACCTTGGCATCGCACCGCTGTCTCGTGTTCATGAACTCACTGAAGCTCAATGTCGAGCACTTATTGAAGCAGTGGAGAATCCACGATGACAGATCCAATCATTGTCATCGTCTCTGGCCCAGGGGGAGCCGGCAAAGGAACAATTGTTGAAGCGTTGATTCAGCGAGATGCAACATTGTGGTTGAGTCGTTCCTGGACTACTCGCATGCAGCGCGAGGGTGAATCAGATGACGCGTATGTTTTTGTGCAGCGAGCAGAATTTGAACAGCACATCGCTGACAATGGGTTTCTGGAATGGACAGAGTTCTTAGGAAATCTGTATGGCTCGCCGCGACCATCTGTCGATTCAGGGTTCGACATTGTTCTCGAAATCGAACTGCATGGCGCGCAACAAGTCAAGCAAAGTCACCCAGAAGCAATTCTGGTTTTTGTGCGCCCACCATCTCGTGAAGAACAGCAACGCCGTCTCCAAGGGCGAGGCGATCCGGAACATCATGTCGTAGAGCGCTTGCGTAAAGCGGAGGACGAAGAACGCGAGGGAGCTGTCTTGGCTGACGAAGTGGTCATAAATGATGATTTTGAGCGTGCGATAGCAGAGATACAAGGGATTATCGGTGCGGCACGGGCCGAACGCCGATAACCTTGAGCCGACTTCGGAGGTCCACCATGTCCCGTCAGAACGACTCCATGATTCATCCAAACATTGAAGGTTTGCTTGATCGCGTTGACTCTAAATTCAGCCTCGTCACGCTTGCTTCATACCGTGCGCGCCAGATCAACTCATACTTCAACCAATTGGGTGAAGGTCTTGGACACATGGTTCCACCGCAGGTGTCATCAGTTGCTCGTAAGCCTCTCTCTATTGCATTCGAAGAAATCGCAGCTGACAAAATTGTCAAAGTAGAGCGTTTGCCGTACGACGAGATGGAAGCTGAAGCAGCTGCAATTTTCGGCGAAGTTGAAGGCGACGTTGTCGCTGACGCTGCTGAATCTGACGCTGAATAGTTTCTCGGGATCATCCCGCTCTACACCCCCTGAAAGTCGTGATGAAGTCTCTACACGGTCGTTCCATCGTCCTCGGAATTTCTGGCGGCATTGCTGCATATAAGGCAGTGGAACTGTGTCGACAGTTAGTTGACGCTGGTGCGCACGTAGCGCCCATTATGACCGAAGATGCTCATCGATTCATTGGTCCAGTCACAGTGTCGGCCCTTGCATCTGAACCAGTGCACACGAGTTTGTGGGACGATGCGTCTCCTATACCGCACACACGGCTTGGCCAAAATGCTGATGTCATTGTTGTTGCTCCCGCTACAGCGCGAGTGATTGCTGCATATGCGATGGGTTTGTCGCATGATCTCCTGAGCGCCACTCTTATTGCTACTCGGGCGCCTGTTGTGTTGTGCCCTGCTATGCATACCGAAATGTGGGAACACCCAGCAGTTGTAGACAACATTGCGTTGTTGCGTTCTCGCGGAGTCATCATTGTCGAACCACAATCTGGACGCCTAGCCGGCGGGGACATTGGTACTGGTCGTCTTGCAGATACTGCTTCCATTGTTGATGCAGTGACAACTGCGTTGAACGGCTCACACAAAGATTTAGCCGGCATGTCAGTGTTGGTGACGGCTGGTGGAACTCGCGAGCCAATCGATGCTGTACGAGTCATCGCAAATCGTTCCAGTGGAAAACAGGGATACGCAATCGCAGAGCAAGCTCACAAGCGTGGTGCAACTGTCACCATTGTCAGCACTGTTGATCGCGAGACTCTTACAGGGATAACCATCGTTCCAGTTGAGACAGCGCAACAAATGTTGGACGCGGTTACTTGCCTTGCGCCGGCAACCGATGTTGTCGTCATGACAGCTGCAGTTGCTGATTTCCGTCCTGTTCAAGCCGTTGTGGGAAAAATCAAGAAGGACGAAGGGATTCCTCAGATTCTTCTTGAACCAACAGTGGATATTCTCGGGTTTCTCGGAGCTAGTAAGCCTGCCGGACAAACACTTGTCGGGTTTGCCGCCGAGACCAGCAACCTTGTGGATAATGCTCGTGGCAAGTTGATTCGGAAGAATTTGGACCTGATTGTGGCAAATGATGTCTCTGCTGATCGGGTCGGTTTTGGTCACGACACGAATGAAGTCACCATTTTGTTGGCGTCAGGGGAGTCGATCGAAGTGCCCCTGGCCGACAAACACACCATCGCGACCGCTGTATTAGATAGCGTGTCTCGGGTGCGGGCGGCTGATCGTCCGCAATGATGAAGGAGTCCCCTTGAGAAATTTTACTTTTACGTCTGAGAGCGTGACCGAGGGTCACCCGGACAAGATGGCAGACCAGGTTTCTGACTCAGTACTTGATGCGTTGTTAACAATCGATCCGAACAGTCGTGTTGCATGCGAGACCTTGTTAACCACTGGTCTGTGTGTCGTATCTGGTGAAATCACTACAGACGCATACGTTGACATTCCGGCCATTGCTCGTGCTGCTATCAAGCGCATTGGTTACGACGATGCTGCATACGGTTTCGACGGCAACACCTGTGGTGTGGTTGTTGCTCTCGACGCACAAAGCCCTGACATCGCACAAGGCGTTGACATCAGTGAAGAACAGCGCAGCGGAAAAAGCGGAGAAGACATCATCAATGGCCAAGGTGCCGGTGACCAAGGAATGATGTTCGGGTACGCCTGCAATGACACTCCTGACCTCATGCCGCTCCCTATTTGGTTGGCACATCGTCTCGCAGAGCGCCTTACCGAGGTGCGTAAGAGTGGACTTATTCCGTACCTTCGTCCAGACGGAAAGACCCAAGTCACGTTTGAGTACGTTGATGGTCGCCCAGTGAAGTTGTCGACAGTTCTTATCTCTACTCAACATCGTGATGGTGTTAGTCGTGAAACAGAAATTCGCCCAGACCTGATCGAGCAAGTAATCATGCCGATCATTCCTGCTGCTTTTGCTGATGACAATCCTGCGATCTACATCAACCCAACTGGCAAGTTTGTTCTTGGTGGGCCACATGCAGACACCGGTCTTACTGGCCGCAAAATCATTGTTGATACATACGGTGGTATGGGTCGCCATGGTGGTGGAGCATTCTCCGGTAAAGATCCTTCAAAGGTTGACCGCTCAGCTGCGTACGCAGCTCGTTGGGTTGCAAAGCATGTTGTTGCAAGTGGTGCTGCTGAAAAGTGTGAAGTGCAAGTGGCGTACGCCATTGGTATGTCACAGCCGATCAGCATCTTGGTTGAAACTTTCGGAACTAACACTGTTAGCGAAGAGTCCATTGAAAAAGCTGTTCGTGACGTCTTCGACCTGCGCCCAGGTGCAATCGTGCGTGACCTTGACTTGAAGCGTCCTATCTATGCAAAGACCGCAGCGTATGGCCATTTCGGTCGTCCAGAGCCAGAGTTCACTTGGGAAGCCTTGTCACGTCTGTCTGATTTCAAGGCCGCTGTCAAACTCTGAGCAATCAGTCGCCACTCGTTGCGTCGGTTGTACCGGACGTATCGGGTATCGACAAGGTCTTTGACTACCTCATACCCACTGATCTCGAGAATCGAGCAGTTGTTGGTGCGCGTATTCGCATCATGCTTAATGGTCGTCGCGTAGGTGGCTGGATTACTTCTGTCTCTCGTTACGGCGAAGGTGATGATTCGGGTGTGCCACTTGATCGGCTCATGCCGATTGTGTCGGTGTCTGGGTTGGGGGTTGAACCTGATCTGATTCCGCTGACAAAGTGGGTCTCAGAACGTTGGTGGGGGACATGGCGTTCAGTGCTCTCGAGTGCATCGGCGCCGCGTATGCGCGAACGAATAGTTCATTCTCGCCGGACTCGTTCTCACGACATTGCCACTGATGCAGTGTCAATCGCTGCGTTTGATTTGTTTCAGTCAGGCGGAGGGTTGCTTGTTGTGCCGCCAGCATTGTCATCGCTGGCGGTGGTGTTGCGTCTGGCGTGTGTCGGCCCAGTCCTTGTTATCTGCCCATCGCAAAAGATGGCGTCGATGGGTGCAGCTTTTCTTCGTCGCAAGGGTCTGAGTACGGCATTGGTTCCTGACGAATGGGACAGTGCGCGTGGAGGAGTAGATGTAGTCATCGGAACGCGTTCTGGAGTTTTTGCGCCATGCCCAGATGTGGCTGCTGTTGTCGTCATTGATGAGCACGACGAATTGTTGAAAGAAGAACGTTCACCTGCATGGGATGCGACTGCAGTTGCAAGCGAGCGCGCGCGTTTGGCTGGTGTTCCATTCATCTGTACATCTGCAGTGCCCTCGGCACAATCGCTTCACGTGCTCAGTGGGCACGTGCACCACGTTGAAGCAGAAAATGGGTGGCCGCGGATCGTTGTTGTGAATCTCTCAGATATCCCAGTATCTCAGTCGTTGCTTTCCAGCGAATTGCTTGATGCTGTCGGTACGTCTGGTGCCACAACCGTCTGTGTCTTGAATACAAAAGGAAAGGCACGATTGATTGTTTGCAAGTCATGCCGTCATGTACAGGCATGTCCGACCTGTGCGTCATTGTTGACATATGACGAAGACAACAACTTGTGGTGCACGCGCTGTCAAGAAATGCACGGCGGAGTATGTCTTGCCTGTGGTCGTTCTTCGTTCACTGTGCCGCGTGGAGGAGTATCTCAACTGGTGTCACAGATACAGGCATCAACTCGTAACCCGGTAATTGAGATTTCATCTGACTCACCCGATGATTGGAGCAAGGGGACTGTGTTCATTGGTACTGAAGCTGTTCTTCATCGCATACCCACTGCAGACACTGTCGTCTTTGCTGATATCGACCGCGATCTCGGTGCGCCTCGGATGACCGGCGCGCACGAGGTTCTTTCCATGATTGCGAAAGCTGCTCGCATGGTGGGAGCAAAAGGAACTCTTGTGATTCAAACTCGTCAAGTTGAGAACCCATTGATCGATGCATTGTCGCAATCTGATGTATCCGCTGCATTGCAGAAGTGGATCGAAGCTGACACTGCACAGCGACGTGCAATGACCCTGCCTCCGTTTGGTGCACTTGCTCGCGTATCAGTGACGGCTCCGCGGTCTATTACAGAAATTTCACTACCCGCCGGAGTAAATACGGCGCGTGATGATGACGCATATCTTCTTCGCGCTCCGTCTCGGGCAGAACTAGACACTGCCGTTGCATTGCTTCGTGAAGAATTCGGAACCGCTGTACGCATTCACATAGATCCGTATCGTTTTTAAGCGCGGGCTTTCACCTCAAGAACTCGAAAACCGTTACGGCTTGCAAGTCGAGTAGTGGAATAGGACAGTCCTGTCATCCATTGAGACAAAGAATCAGCACCCAAATTTTTGTTGACAACCATAAAAGCGGTTCCGTCAGTTTCAAGTCGAGCAAGCCATAATTCGAGCAAGTCATGAAGCGCAGATTTGCCGATACGAATCGGAGGATTCGTCCACATGGATGCAAATCTGATTGCCGAGTCGACCTCTTCGGGAGCCTTCACAACAATGTTTGTGAGAGCGTTACGTGTGGCATTTTCTGTACAAATATCGCGAGCGCGTTTGTTTGTATCCACCGCATAGATCGTGCATTCTGGATAGCGAACAGCGAGAGTCAGGGCAATTGCCCCAGAGCCACATCCGATATCGCAGAGAAATGATCCTGGCTCAATTGGTGCGCAATCGTGTTTAGCCATGACTTCAAGAAAGACCGACGTGCCTTTGTCGAGTCCGTGTTGGCTAAAGACTCCTGCATCCGTGGAAAGAGTCAACTCGCCGTCTATTCCAGAGACAGAGAACTCTTTGCGGCGCGAGGGCGCGTCTGGTGATTCAGAAAAATAGTGCTGTGGGTCTGATGGTGAAGGGGTGTTCTTTGGCATGTTGTCTCCGCAGGTAGCCTTTCAGATTGTGGCCTATGACATTCGCACCTTCGGAGATCCTGTTCTCACTTCAGTAGCTGAGCAAGTTGAGAATATCGACGGGAAAATCGTTCGCCTCTCTCAGGCAATGCTGCAAGCGATGTATCAAGCGCCCGGTTTAGGCCTTGCTGCTCCTCAAATCGGTGTTCAGAAACAGATCTTTGTGTACGACGTTGATGGAGAACCTGTCACGTTGTTGAACCCTCGCATAGTCGAATCGCGTGGCGAGTGGGTCTATGACGAAGGGTGTTTATCGATTCCTGGTCTGTATGTCGAAATGTTGCGTCCTAAAGAAGTAATGCTTGAAGCTGTTGACCTCAGTGGCAATACGATTCAGATTGAAGCAGATGAACTATTGGCGCGCTTGTTTCAACATGAACTTGATCACCTCAATGGCGTATTGATGTTTGAGCGAATGACGCCAGATCAACGTGAAGAGGCGCTCGCTGAATACAAGCGCATTGCTGATGGGGGAACCTCTGAAGGAGAGACCCGCCATATCGGATTGAAGTAGTTATGCCTCGTGAGGCTCGCCCTCTCGTGTTTCTAGGCACTCCAACAGCTGCCGCAACTGTCTTGTCAACCCTGATTAATAGCGGTTTTGAAATCGCTCATGTCGTTACTCGAGTCGATGCACGACGTGGCAGAGGTTCGTCTACAACTCCGAGCCCTGTGAAGCAGATAGCGCTCGACAATGAGATCGAGGTGTCGCATGACATGGCGTGGTTGAAAGATAATTCTGATCGTGAACTTCTCGGCATCGTTGTGGCCTACGGCAAGATCATTCCCGCATCTGTTTTGTCACACACTCCAATGATCAATGTGCATTTTTCACTCTTGCCACGTTGGCGTGGTGCTGCCCCAGTGGAGCGAGCGATATTGGCAGGGGATGCACAAACAGGGGTGTGCATCATGAATGTCGAGGAAACTCTCGACACGGGTGATGTGTTCGCACAACGAGAGATCAACATTCTTGATGCCCACACGGCCGAAAGTCTCACTGCAGACTTGGCAGTACTTGGTGGAGAACTTCTGGTTGACACATTGAATGACGGCTTAGGAGCTGGCGTGCCGCAACATGGCGAGACCTCGTATGCAGCAAAAGTGAGTGCTGAAGAACTTCTTCTCGATTGGAATCTGTCCAGCATTGAAGTGTCACGCAGAATCCGAGCCCTTCGTTCGTACACGATGCTTGGCTCTCAGAGACTGAAGGTCATCACTGCAGATTTGGTCACAGACGCAGTGCAGTTACATCCAGGTCAATGTGATGGGCTCGGAAACGTTGGCACGCGTGATGGGGCAGTGCGCCTCATCTCTGTGCAGCCTGAAGGTAAAGCCATCATGGATGCCTCGGCGTGGTTGCGTGGCCGTAGTGGGCAAGAAATCATTCAATTTTCCTAACTCTTCGTAAAAGCATCCATGAGCGGAACACTTGTCTCGCTAGCCTCATCTCGTGCTGAAAATTGTCTTACCTAAGGGGTCGTTAGAGACCGCAACACTTGCTCTGTTTGACGCAGCAGACCTCACGGTTGTGCGTTCGTCATCTGTTGAGTACAAAGCAACAATTGATGATCCTCGTGTTGAAGCCGTCAGAATTCTTCGCCCGCAAGAAATTGCTTCGTATGTTCAAGAAGGTCTTTTTGATCTCGGCATCACGGGTCGCGACTGGATTGAAGAAACCTCGAGCGATGTCGTCAGTCTCGGAGAGCTGCGTTACTCAAAGGCCACGTCACAGCCAGTACGTGTTGTTGTGGCCGTAGCAGATTCATCACCCGCGCAATCAGCAAAAGATTTGAAAGACGGAGTTCGTGTCACCACTGAATATCCTGAAATGACTCGTCGTTATTTTGCTGAGCGGGGCATCAAAGCAGATATTCGTCTTAGCTATGGTGCGAGCGAAGCAAAGATTCCTGACATTGCTGATTGTGTTGTTGACATCACAGAGACCGGAAGAGCGCTGCGCGCTTCAGGACTGCGCATCATCGACACCGTTCTCACCAGTTATACGGAATTGATTGCGAATAAAGAGTCGTATGCCGACCCTGTCAAGCGTCACGCCATGGAACAGTTAATGACATTGCTGACTGGCACTCTTGAAGCTCGCGACAAAGTGCTGTTGAAATTGAATGTGGCAGAGTCATCGCTTGAGGCTGTGCTGGCATTGTTGCCAGCAGCTAAGTCGCCAACGGTGTCGCGACTCGCATCTGGTGATGTAGCTGTTGAGTCTGTTGTTCCTAAGCGGGGTATCAATACATTGATTCCGGATCTCATAGATGCCGGTGCTTCTGACCTGCTCGAAATCCCTATTTCTAAAATCATCCACTAGCCAATGCAGTTGGAAGAATTGAGCGAAGAACTCACAGGAATTGTGACGGCATTCAATGACGCTCATGGTCTCGGTGAAATCACGGATTCAGCATCAGTTGTGTGGCCGTTTCATTGTGTGTCAATTGCCGACGGTTCTCGCACTATTGAAGTGGGCCGTACGGTTGTGTTCCGCACAGGTTTTCGCGTTGCTCGCCCCGAAGCTGTTTCTATTCGCCTGGCGTAGCTGGGGAAGATTTCTGAACAAAGACCAGGCGGATGTTGCCAAGAGCAGCCACCAGCGTGTCGTGATGTTCACCTAAACGTTCTCCGAGACCATCAACAAGAAGCCCGAGTGCATCTATTGCTACTTGGGCGTCAGACAGTCGCACAGGCTCTGCTGACAGGTGAATGGCGGCTAGTTCAAAGAGTCCCATGGCATGATTGGCCACAACGATGGCTGCGGGCACCTCTGCCAGGCGTCGACGAGCTTCGGCGACTGCTTCGAGGGCTTCGGCGGTGCCTTCGTCCATTTCAGGCTTTGGGGATTCTGTTGCTGGCATGGTGTGGTCAGAGGTCATGAGCCGATACCCTAACTGGCGTCAACTGAGCGAAGTGGGGCTTCTGCCCCCACCGGTCCAGCCATGAGGTTGCGACAGGTCGAGAAGGCGAGCGATTCTGTCGCTCTGTGTCTGCTTTGCGCACTGGCGCAACATATCGCATCTTGCGATATTGATACAGAGGAGGGCTTGCCCATTGCTTAGAAGTGAACAGTCATAGTTACGCCACCGAGTGAACCGCGCTACAACGAACGCATCCGTGCGCGCGAGGTTCGCCTCATTGGTCCAGATGGCAGCCAAGTTGGTGTTCGCACCACGGCTGACGCACTTGTCCTTGCTCGTGAGCTCGACCTCGACCTTGTCGAAGTTGCTCCACTTGCAAATCCACCAGTGTGCCGCATCATGGACTACGGCAAGTTCCGTTACGAAGAAGCACAAAAGCTGAAGGAATCTCGTAAGAAGACAACCCACGTCACCGTGAAAGAGGTGAAGTTCCGACCAAAGATCGGAAAGGGAGACTTCGATACCAAGGTTCGTCACATGCGTGATTTCCTCGAAGACGGACACAAAGTGAAAGTAACTCTGCAGTTTCGTGGCCGCGAGGTAGCGCACCCTGAATTGGGCGCGAAAATCCTTGATGCAGCTCTCGAACAACTCGGATCGCTTGCCAAGGTGGAAACCCAGGCGCGACTTGAAGGCAGAAATATGACAATGGTTCTTTCACCAGACAAGAAGCCAGTCAAAAAATCGTCAGATAAGGACGAACCAGAGGATTCAGCACCAGTTGTTGAAAATGTGGTTCAACCAGAAGAAACATCAGAAGTACAGGAATAGAGGAAACACGACATGCCAAAGATGAAGACAAACAAGACCGCTGCAAAGCGTTTCAAAGTATCGGGAACAGGAAAGTTGCGCCGTCAAAAAGCCAACCGTCAACACTTGTTCGAAAAGAAGTCGAGTGTTCGTACCCGTCGTCTCGCTGGAACCACAGATGTGCATCCCGGCGATACCAAGAACATCAAGCGCCTGCTGGGCATGCGTTAATCGATACTGGAAAGAATTAGGAAGGTAACACCATGGCAAGAGTCAAAAGGGCCGTACATGCCCGCAAGAAGCACAAGGCAATCCTCGAGAAGGCAAGCGGTTATTACGGAAATAAGAGCCGTTCATTCCGCGCAGCTAACGAGCAGGTATTGCACTCAGGTCAATACGCGTTTCGTGACCGTCGCGCAAAGAAGGGCGAGTTTCGTCGTCTGTGGATCCAGCGCATCAACGCTGCATGCCGTTTGAACGACATCTCATACAGCCGCTTTATCGCTGGTCTCAATGCAGCCGGAATCGAAGTTGACCGCAAGGTCATGGCAGATCTCGCAGTATTTGATGCAGAAGCATTCTCGGCGTTGGTCGTGGCTGCAAAGGCTGCGCTCGCCTGAGCCGGCTTCCACTCTCTTCAGCAAACCCTCGGGTTCAACGACTGCGACGCCTCATCGGGCGTCGCAGTGTTCGTTATGAAGAAAGTTCTTTCGTCATTGAAGGACCAACTCTCGTAGCAGAAGCTGTTGCTGCAGGTTTTGTTCTCGTCGATCAATTCGTTCGTGATGACTACGACGGCTACGAAGCAGCAGGGGTGTACACGCACGTTCTCGATGAGCGCACCTTCAACTCGGTGAGTGACACAGAGTCCCCACGGGGAATCATGGCCGTGTGCGAAATGCCAGCTGGTCGTCCACTGTCCTTTTCATCTTCTGATTGGTTGTTGGTTCTTGTTGAAGTGGCAGACCCTGGCAATCTCGGCACATTGGTACGCAGCGCAGAAGCAGCCGGTGCAAGCGGTGTAGTTCTCGTTGGCTCCACGGTTGATCCATGGTCCCCAAAAGTTCTTCGTGCATCTGCTGGTGCAATGTTGCACGTTCCGATTTGGCAAATTGATTCACTTGATCAACTACAGATGGCTGGGGTCAAACTGTTTGGCACTACGTCGCATAACAACGACGATGGCCTGAACCCTGAGTCGATCTACTCAGCAGACCTCAGTGGGCTTGTCGCAATCGTTCTCGGTAATGAGGCACGCGGACTTGATCCAGAGTCTCATGTTGATTCGTGGGTCACTATCCCGCAGGTCGGCCGTTCTGAAAGCCTGAACGTTGCTATGGCAGGCACGGTCATCGCCATGCATATTGCCCACGCTCGCGGTTAATGCTCCCCATGCGATCCGTAGTCGGGGAGTAGCGTTTCTTTCGTTATGACATCTGCAACAACTCCCGAACACGGGCAACTTGCCCAGGCTCTTGCTGATGGCATTGTCCAAATCCGCGACGCTGCTACATCTGATCAATTGCGTGGCGTTGTCTCAGCATTAACTGGCAAGAAAGGCCCCATCGCCTCAATCAAATCCTCGCTTGGAAAAGTGGCGGACATTGAAGCACGAAAAGAGTTGGGCCAGTTAGTAAACGATGCGCTCGCAGCGCTCAGTGCTGCAAATGATGGTCGTTCGCGTGAATTGCGAGCCGCTGAATTCTCAAGCCAGATCGAATCCGAACGTGTTGACATGAGCGAGATTGCTATGTCAGCAAATGTAGAACGTCGCCTCGGTCGTATGCATTTAGTAACGCAAGCAATGGAACGTCTTGAAGATGTATTCATTGGACTTGGGTTCCAGATCGCTGAAGGACCAGAAGTAGAAACAGACTTCTATAACTTTGAAGCGCTCAACATGCCTCCTTCGCATCCTGCGCGCAGCATGTGGGACACATTGTTCGTTGAGTCAGATGTTGACGGAAGCGTTGTGTTGCGCACGCACACATCGCCTGTACAGATTCGTGTGATGCAAGATTGGCCACCACCGATCTATGCCGTGATGCCTGGGCGCGTATTTCGTAAAGAGACACCTGACGCCACGCACATGCCCGTCTTTCACCAGATAGAAGGTCTCGTTATTGATCGAGGCATTACGTTTGCTGATCTCGCTGGCACTATTGAATCGTTTACAAAGGCTTTCTTTGGTCCTGGCTTCACTTCTCGTTTGCGTCCGTCGTATTTTCCTTTCACTGAACCAAGCGCCGAGTTCGATATCCGTCGCCATGACGGGACATGGATTGAATTAGGCGGATGCGGAATGGTGCATCCACACGTTCTTCGCGCTGGTGGATTAGATCCGAATGAGTGGAGTGGTTTTGCATTCGGTTTCGGTATCGACCGTATGGCAAAGGAACGCCACGGAATCAACGATATTCGCGATATGTATTCAGATGATGTTCGGTTCACGGAGCAGTTCTCGTGAAAATTCTTCTATCTATCCTTCGTGAAATGGCAGATCTGCCAAACGATCCTGATGCTGTCGCACTTGCACTCAACTCTCTCGGTCTTGCCGTTGAAGAGATGGACGTTGTCGGCGTGCCTGTTCCCGGCGTCGTTACTGCGCGTATCGTGCGAATGGAGAAACATGCTGATGCTGCCAAAGTAACTCGTTGTTTCGTTGATGCTGGCGACGGCGAAGAACGCCACGTCTGGTGTGGAGCTACCAACATGCAGGCAGGCAATGTTGTTCCGTTGGCAACGTTAGGAACCACCATGCCGAATGGTATGGAGATTGCCCGACGCGGAATTCTCGGAATCGATTCTGAAGGCATGCTGTGTTCAGAAGTGGAACTCGGACTCAGTGATGAGTCGTCTGGTCTCTTGATTCTTCCTGCAGATTCACCTCTTGGGGTTAGTCCGTTTGAGGTTCTCGGCATAGAACACGATGTGATATTTGATCTTGATCTCACTCGTAACCGTGCTGACTGCTGGGGACATCTCGGAGTAGCGCGTGATCTTGCAGCTCATTTCGGTGTGCCACTGCGCGGACCACGGATTACAGCAATTTCATCGGGAAGCAACAAATCATTGGATGTCGTTATTGATGCACCTGAGCAGTGCGGTTCATTCACGATTAGTTATATCAGTGGAGTTGCAGTCGGAACTTCTCCGCGATGGGTCGCTAGTCGACTTGCGCATCTTGGTATGCGTTCAATTAACAATGTTGTTGACGCATCAAACCTGGTGATGCTCGAGACGAATCAGCCGAATCATGCCTATGACGCTGCTGTTGTGTCTTCATTCCGTGTGCGTCTGGCAAATGCAGGAGAGACCCTCACAACGCTTGACGGTCAGACTCGTAATCTTCATGCTGATGACTTGTTGATTTGTAACGGAGCGTCCAACGTAGGTGTTGGTCTCGCTGGCGTGATGGGAGATCTTCATTCAGAGATCACTGATACGACCACAACGCTTGCCGTTGAAAGTGCATGGTTCTCGTCAGATCCGATTCGCTATTCGGCAATACGTCACGGACTTCGATCTGAAGCTTCAATTCGTTTCGAACGTGGAACAGACCCGAACGCATGGCAACAAGCTGCTGAACGGTTTGTCACAATCCTTCGCGAGACATGCCCCGAGGCAACTCTTCACGCCGGAGCCACTGTGGTGCAAACTGCATCTTGTCCTGTTCCTATGTCGGTCGATGTTTCCGTCAAGCGCGTTGAGAGCCTTCTTGGTATTCACATTGAATCTGAACGCATTGTCTCAATTCTGAATTCGATTGGTTTTGCGACCACGATCAAGGGCGATGTGGTGACGTCAATTGTCCCTACATGGCGTCCTGACTGCACACAAGATGTTGATTTGATTGAAGAAGTTGCTCGACATTTTGGTTACGACAACATTGGCAAGACTGTTCCCAACTCAACCGTGCATGGGCGTTTGTCCAATATGCAGGCGCGTCGTCGAATCTTGCGACGAGTTCTTGTTGGGCTTAGTCTCGATGAAGCAATGCCGTCTCCATTTCTTGCTGCAGGAGATCTCACAACTGTTGGGCTTCCTGAAGACAATGTGTTGCGCATCGCTAATCCGTTAGTGGCAGAAGAGTCGATTCTTCGTACATCGTTGCGTCCCGGAATTCTTCGTTCGTTGAAATACAACCAATCCCATCGCGCACCGCAAATTGGGCTGTGGGAAATCGGCCATGTGTATCCGAAGTCTGATCAGCAACTGCCAGACGAGACGGAGCAATTGATCATCGTTGTTGCCGGAGGTGATGTGCAAACGTCCTTGGCGCAGTGGAATGCAATCTGTGATGCCCTCTCTGTTGGTACCCAACTTGATCAATCACGAATTCCCGCTGGTCTGCACGCGGGGCGTTCTGCAACTCTTGCCCGGGGCAAAAAAGTTGTGGGTGTGGTTGGCGAAGTTGATCCACTCGTTCTCGACATTCTCGGAATTGAAGGGCGCGTCAGCATCCTTGAAGTTGATTTGTCAGTGATTCTTAACGAAGAGCCAAAACCAGTTCAGGCAAAAGATATCAATCGGTACCCATCAAGCGATCTTGATCTTGCTTTTGTAATGGACGACTCAATTCCAGCGTCAACACTGCAGCGTGCATTGCGCCAAGCAGCAGGAAAGCAACTAGTCAGTATTGATTTGTTTGACGTGTATCGCGGTAAAGGCGTTGCAGAAGGTTTTCGTAGCCTTGCATTCCGTTTGCGAGTGCAGGGCGTTGAAGCAACGTTGACCGAAGCGCAACTAGCTGATCTTCAAAAGTCATGTGTCGCTGCTGCTGAAAAAACTGGCGCTACTCTTCGCGCTTAATTGACTTCAGGGTCTGGTGGGAACATCCCCAGTTTTCTCAAAGGGCCGTCTTGTCGTTGAAGAACGTTGTTCCACAATGTGTCGGGTGACGTTGTGAGCACATCAGTTGACTGTGAGGGAACGATGTACCAACTCTTGAACGTCACTTCATCTTCTAGTTGCCCGGCACCCCAACCCGAATAGCCACGGAACACGCGATGTGGTCCATTGAGATGAACGGGACTGATGGACTCAATATCAACCGACCGAAGCCCAGAGAGAGCAGAAGCGTCGGGAGTCATGCAGATGTAGCCGTTTGGCTCAACGGGTCCGCCAAGAAAAATCGTGGACGGCGACTGTGATGATTCCATCCAGGAGGCAATGGGGGAATTGTCATCCATCTGGTCGACAGTGAGGGGATGGTTGAGAATGAGCCCCATTGCTCCATCTTCGGGGGCATAGGCAATCAGCAGGATGACGGCCCGTGCAAAATGCGGGTCCTTCATGTCCGGTGTGGCTACTAGAAGGCTTCCTGGTGCCAAAATGGTGCTTGCATAATCATTCACTAACCCGTATCATAATGCACTTATGGTCAGAGTAGGCATCATCGGAGCATCGGGATACACAGGCGCAGAGCTGTTGCGGCTGTGCGCCCAGCACCCGGAAGTGGAAGTGGTCTGCGCCACCGGAGATTCACAGGCGGGCACTTTGGCCAGTGTGCTGTACCCGTCATTGGCAGCGGCATATCCGAACCTTGTGTTCGAAGAATTCAGCGCTGACAGATTCGCCGGCCTCGATGCAGTGTTCTTGGGCGTGCCACATGAGGCGGCACTTGAGATCGCACCACAGTTGGTGGGCAAGGTCGGAGTTGTCATCGACTTGTCGGCTGCGTACAGACTGAAAGATGCGTCGTTGTACCCAACCTGGTACGGGTTTGAACACACGCAACCAGAACTGCTTGCACAAGCGGTGTACGGATTACCAGAGTTGTATCGGTCTCAATTGGTGGGAGCGAAACTCATCGCAACTCCCGGCTGTTACGTCACTGCTGCCTCATTGGCGTTGACGCCTTTGGTTCGGTCGGGGATTGTTGATCCGATGGGTGTCATTGTTGATGCTGCATCAGGAGTCAGTGGCGCTGGTCGGGCATTGAAGCACTCGTCGATGTTTTCAACAATCGATGAAGATTTCACTGCCTACGGTTTGCTTGATCATCGCCATACGCCAGAAATTGAACAAGTCACAGGTGCGCAGGTTCTGTTCACTCCGCACCTTGCTCCAATGAATCGTGGAATTCTGGCTACCTGTTATGCAAGGCCACAAGGTGATGCACCCACAACTGCATCTTTGTTGGCTGCCATTGCCACGTTCTACAAAAACGAGCAATACATCGTGGTGCGGCCAAGTAGCCCCTCCACAAAAGCCACGCTTGGTTCTAACAGCGTCCACATAACGGCACGATTCGATGAACGTACTGGTTATGTCATGGTGATTGCGGCGCTTGACAACTTGGCAAAAGGTGCATCGGGTGGCGCAGTGCAATCAATGAACGTTGCGTTCGGACTACCTGAATCATCGGGGCTATCAAATGTGGGCGTATACCCATGAGTTCATTATCAACTGCGCACGTACTTGTAGAGGCCTTGCCATACATTCGTCGATTCGCTGGAAAAACAGTTGTAGTGAAATTCGGTGGCAATGCCATTGCCGGAACTTCAGATCATGATGCGCTTTCTCTCTTTGCTGAAGACATTGTTCTGATGCATACAGTCGGCATTCGTCCCGTCGTTGTGCACGGAGGCGGACCGCAGATCAATGACATGTTGACTCGGTTGAACATCGAGTCGTCCTTTTCTAACGGTCTGCGCGTTACTGATGCAGCCACCATGGAAGTTGTGCAGATGGTCCTCAATGGCCAAGTCAATCCGCAAATTGTTAGTGCAATCAATACGCACGGGAATGTAGCGGTTGGTTTGTCAGGCGAAGATGGTCGCACATTGCAGTGTGTTCCTCGGGATCCATCATTGGGGTTTGTCGGCGACATTGAACGGGTTCGTACCCATGTCATTGAAGGTTTGTTAGCTGACGGTCTTGTGCCTGTTCTGTCGACGGTTGGCGTCGATGTTCATGGTCAGCCATATAACGTCAACGCCGATACTGCGGCTGGTGCGATCGCTGAAGCGCTCAGCGCCGAAAAAATCATTTATCTCACTGATATTGCTGGTTTACGGAAAAACATTGATGATGCTTCCTCTTTGATCCAACGCATTTCAGTTTCAGATCTGGGTGGGCTCATTGCTGATGGAACTATCTCTGGCGGAATGATCCCGAAGATCGAAAGTTGCATGCAGGCAGTCAAAGGTGGCGTCAAGAGTGCGCACATTCTTGACGGCCGTATTGCACATGTTTTGTTATTAGAGCTATTCACCGACCAGGGCGTCGGCACGATGATTACAGGAGTCAACTGATGTCACATCAATTTTTGGAAAATCCAACTGCGATTGCGGCCAATAATGGCAATGACTATTGCCCGTTCATTCCTGTCTTCGGCGCACCAGCAGAAATGTTTGAGCGGGGTGAAGGCACTCAATTGTGGTCCGTTGATGGGAAAAGGTATCTCGATTTCCTTAGCGGTATTGCTGTCGTGTCTCTGGGTCATGCGAATCCTGTAATTGCGAAAGCGATTGCTGATCAGGCGAACACTTTGGTGCATGTGTCGAACTTCTTTGCAAACACTGTTGCTACAAAAGCTGCCGTCGAGATATCCGGGCTAATGCATGATGCTGGCGCTGGCGATGGTCAAGTTTTCTTCTGTAACTCAGGAGCCGAAGCTAATGAAGCCGCAATAAAGCTTGCACGTAAGTTTGGTGGTCGTGGTCGTCATGCCATCGTGACCGCATACGGAAGTTTTCACGGCCGAACACTTGGTGCGTTGGCTCTTACTGGTCAACCGGCAAAACATGAAATCTTTCAGCCGATGCCAGACGGGTTTCGTTATTGCGAATACGGAGACATTGAGTCACTAAAGGCGCAAATTGATCCGACAGTTGCCGCAGTGATGTTGGAAGCCATTCAAGGCGAAGGGGGAGTCATCCCGGCTGATGCTGCGTATCTACAGGCTGTTCAACGGCTGTGTAAAGAGCGTGGACTTTTGCTGATCATTGACGAAGTACAAACAGGGTTTTGCAGAACCGGAAAATGGTTCGGTTTTGAACATGCTGGTATTTCGCCTGATGCCGTAACGATGGCAAAGGGTATGGGTAACGGAATGCCTGTTGGTGCCCTGTGGGCGCGCCGTGATGTCGCTGCAGTTCTGCAACCAGGCGACCATGGTTCTACGTACAGCGGTACCGCACTCGCAACGGCAGCTGTGTCTGCAGTGATTTCAGAAATGAAAAGACTGCACGCAGACGAACTGGCCGTGCGTCAGGGTGCCCGACTTACGAAAGGTCTATTGGCTATTCCAAAGATTGATCACGTGCGGGGTTCGGGTCTGTTGTTAGGTGCTCAACTTGCAGAAGGTCTCGTCGCAGGAGATGTCTATAAGGCTCTTTTGGAAAAAGGTCTCATAGTTAACGCCGTGAACGCTTCAACTCTGAGGCTCGCTCCGCCATTGACGGTGAGTGATGCAGAAATTGATGAAGCTGTTGCGCTGATTGCAGAGGTTCTCTCATGACGCGTCATCTTGTCGACATTGCGTCGCTGTCAGCTGCAGAACTCCGTCAGATTTTGAATTTGTCAGTCGGAACTCCGAAGTCTGCATTGGCTGGCAAGGGTGTCGCTCTCATTTTTGAAAAACCATCGAACAGGACACGTCACTCGATGGAGATGGCTGTTGTCCAGCTAGGTGGTCATCCCGTGTACACGAGAGGTGAAGAGATTGGTCTCGATGTGCGGGAATCTGTTGAAGACGTCACCCGCATCATGGCCGGATATCACGCTGTCCTGGCTGCACGTGTATTTCGTCATTCATTTATTGAACGAATGGTTGCCGTCTCTGATGTGCCTGTCGTCAACATGTTGAGCGACGCATCTCATCCGCTTCAAGCGCTTGCTGACATCATCACGATGGAAGAGCATGTCGGTCCGATTGCGCAGTCAACTATTGCGTACATCGGTGATTACAACAATGTGGCACGGTCGCTTGCTGAAGCTGTTTGCTTGCTTGGTGGCACAATTTCTCTTGGTTGCCCTTCTGCGTACGACGCCGACGATGATGAATTGGCACGACTGGGATCGCTCGGTGGCAATGTCCGCCAAAGCGCATCCCCGCAAGAAGCCATTGCTGGAGCAAATGTCGTCCATACAGACACCTGGATCTCCATGGGTCAAGAAGATGAATCCGCAATGCGTCGCAGAATCTTTTCGAGGTATTGCGTCGATGCTTCGCTGATGTCGTTGGCTGCACCTAATGCAAAGTTCATGCATTGCATGCCTGCGCATCGAGGTGAAGAAGTATCGGCCGAAGTCTTTGACGGCCCGAACAGTGTTGTCATTCAGCAGGGCCATCACAGGCTTACTGCGGCTAGAGGAGCCCTTGCTTGGGTGATGGAGAAGTCATGAGCAGCAAACAACAACGTCAGCAAATGGTGACCCGATTGATTGCACACGACAACGTGTCCAGTCAGCCACATCTTCAGGAGCTTTTGAAGGAACAGGGCATTGAAGCGACTCAGGCGACGATTTCACGTGATCTTGAAGAACTAGGTGCCGTGAAGATTCGTATTGCTGGTGGAGATTCCATTTATGCAATTGCAGAATATGCACCTGCTCGCGTTGCGCCGTCAGACCAATTACGTCGCGTGATGGCTGAATGGGTCGCTGAAGTGACATCAAGCGGAAACCTCGTTGTTGTGCGCACGCCTCCTGGTTGTGCACACGTTGTTGCATCAGCACTCGACCGCAGTGGTCTTGTCGGATTGTTAGGCACGGTTGCCGGCGATGACACGATCATGTGTGTCGCCACAGAAGAAGTTGGCGGCACGGGTCTTGCCGAACAGTTACGGTCGCTCTCAGGCGTTACAGACGCCACTGGTGGCATTCCACGAAAGAAGGGCGCAGCTCATGTCTGACAAAAAGGTTTCCGAAGGTGCTGCGCTGTGGCACGGACGATTTGATGTTGCTCCAGCCGACGACTTGATGGCATATACCGAAAGCTTGTCCTTCGATCAGCGCTTATGGCGCGACGACATTGTGGGTTCGCATGCGCACGTCTCGATGTTGGTCTCAGTAGGGCTGATGTCGCAAGTAGACGGTGCGTTGGTTCTGGCTGCATTGCAGACCGTTGGCGACGAGTTCTCAAACGGTTCATTCGCCTTCGAATCAACCGATGAAGACATTCATACAGCAATTGAACGTCGTGTGACACAGATTGCAGGGGAGCCTGGCGCTCGTATTCACACCGGTCGCAGCAGAAACGATCAGGTTGCTACGGCCGTTCGGTTGTGGTGCAAACGTGAAGTCGCTGTCGTTGCCTCTCATGTTCTTGCATTGGTGAATACCTTGGAAGAACGCGCCGTTGAGGCTGATGCCAGCACGCCACCAGTCAGAATGCCAGGGTACACACACGTACAACACGCGCAACCGGTGCTTCTCTCGCATCATCTGCGTGCTCATTCATGGGCGTTGTTGCGTGACGTGGACAGAATTTCTGATGCACTTGTGCGTCTTGATGTCTCTCCGTTAGGTGCTGGCGCTCTTGCAGGTTCGTCCTTGCCAATTAACCCAGCGCATTCTGCTGAGACCATGGGATTCGGAACTACTTTCGCAAACTCTCTTGATGCAGTATCCGATAGAGACTTCGTTGCTGAAATTCTGTTTGATATAGCTCTGCTTGGTGTTCATCTCTCACGTATCGGTGAAGAGTGGGTCTTGTGGACCAGTGCAGAGTTCGGTTTTGCTGTGCTTGATGATGCGTATGCAACTGGTTCATCCATGTTGCCGCAAAAGAAGAATGCTGATATCGCCGAATTGGCTCGTGGAAAAGCTGGTCGACTCATTGGAAACCTCACTGGTCTTCTTGCGATGTTGAAGGGTCTGCCTCTTGCGTACAACAGAGATTTACAAGAAGACAAAGAACCGCTCTTTGATTCTGTTGATCAAGTCCGTCGGGCACTCATTGCGGTAAACGGCATGATTAAGACTGCGACATTCAAAACAGACAACATGATTAAGGGCGCAGATGCAGAAGCGTTGGTAGCAACTGATCTTGCCGAATGGCTTGTGCACCGGGGAACACCATTCCGTCAGGCCCACTCCATTGTTGGCAAAATCGTTCGGGACTCCATCGCAACGAATGTGCCGATGGTTGACATCGTTCGTAGTCATGAATCATTCGGACCAGATGCGGTGTCACTTTTTAATCCTGGTGTTTCGGTTGAGCGTCGTCAATCGCCAGGTGCATCAGGGCCATTAGTTGCACAAGAGCAAAAGGCGCGACTGATGGAAGCAATTCGATCTGCTGAGGCACGCTTGGCATGACATTTGTTCAAGAGTTCCGTGTTCGATACAACGAATGTGACATGCAGAACGTTGTCTTTAACGCCAATTATTGGATCTATGCAGATGATGCCGTAGCGCAGTTCGTTCGCCAAGGCCTAGCAGATGAACTGAAGAAAGATATTTCAGATGTTGATCTCATCGCAGTTGGCTTTGACTTCATGTTGAAAACTGCAACGGGCACTTGGCACAAAGGCGCCAAATACACAGACGTGATTCACGCAGCATGCTCTGTCTCGCGGTGGGGAAACACTTCGTTCGACGTCACAGTCGATATGACAGTGAACGGTGAGCAAGTGTTTGACTGCATCATCACCTATGTCAGTGTTACGCCAGGTGCCCCGCAAACTGCCCCTGTGCCAGATGTTGTTCGGCGCGCGTTGAACTAAAGCCAGTTCATGTTCTGGCCGTGATAACCAATCTCGGCCAAACGAAAGTGATGCGGCTCGGCACTAGTGCCGTCAAAAACATCAACCTGAACATCTGCAACTGCTCCGGCAGGTTCCATGCGCACCCACACAATCGGCGCGGACTTTGTAGCGGATTGTGCCGCTTCATAAATCGTATTTTTTAAACGATTTTGAGTCTCGGTACCGAGGTATTGCCACACAATTGAATGCAAAATAACGGTGGCATTGTCACTGCGTCGTTCCAGTTGCTGTTCAATCCAGTCATCCGCAGATGCTGTGTCCACGATGGGGCGATGAGATTTTGCGATGGAAATTGCAGCGCGAAGCCGTTCAAGTCTGACTCGTTGATCCGGCCACACGAACGACAAAAGTCTGTCCTCGTCTTCTTGCTTTGTGACATCAAGAGGAGAGATATCGCAACCTCTGCGGTGGATCACGCGTGCGCCGACCCGCGGTACGTTCGGTGCGTTCATGAACCAGTCACCCATAAAACGAAGTGAAGAACTCGGATCTCCCATGCGAAGTTGTCCGAAGCAACCGTAAAACTTGTCAAAGTTAAGGTTTAGTCCTGCGCTTGCACCAATCTCCAAGAGATCGAATTCTTCAACACCAAGGGTTGTTAGCCAGTGGCTCACAACAAGGTGCACCACGCTTCTGCCCACTTCGTTTGTTTGTACTTGAGTAGCTAGACCACTTTCAACATCATCTAGATGGTCACGCATATACCCAATAAAATCAGCCGTAAAGTCTTCGGCGGGTTTCCCCCCGACGCTCGGATAATGCCGCGCCAATCGATCATCTTTGCCTTGCAGCACCACTCGATGAATTGCACCTGCTAACCGCAGTGGCACAGCGTCATGTAATGGGCGATGGCTTCGACCTGCCAAGAGCGCGTACGTTCGACCACCATCTGCATAGTCGGCCGCGAGATCAGTGAACAGTGCGTGGTACATGTGTGAGCCAAGTTGGCGACATGCCTCAGCCTGGTGCAGAAGCGCCCGCAGCATTTCATCGCCGTCAAACAAACTCATATTTCCGGGCGATGATGACGAACTGATGAATCGATAATAGTGCAGGTGCCAACGGGGTAGCCGTGTAAGACTTTGTACGTGACAACACCTGGCCTTTTCTCTGACCTCTCCGCACGTGGGCTCATCCATGACTCCACTGATGCGTCTGCTCTGTCAACGCGGCTCGATGCAAGCCCAATCGGCATCTATGTGGGTTTTGATCCGACAGCAGACTCATTGCACGTTGGGCACCTTCTTGGTCAATTGACTTTGCGCCGTTTTCAACTTGCTGGTCATCGTCCGTTTCCACTCGCTGGAGGCGCAACCGGAATGGTCGGCGATCCGTCAGGAAAAAGTGAAGAACGAAATCTTCTTGACCGTGAAACGCTCGAACATAATGTGTCGCAAATCAAGAATCAGTTATCTCGCTTACTTGATTTTTCTCCGGGAAAAAGTGCAGCGACTCTTGTAAATAATGCTGATTGGACGGCCGGCATTAGCGCACTTGATTTCTTGCGCGATGTTGGTAAATACATCACTGTGAATCAGATGATGGCAAAAGAGTCAGTGAAGAATCGTTTGAATTCAGAGAATGGTTTGTCATATACAGAGTTCAGTTACATGTTGCTACAAGCCAATGATTTCAGGCATCTTTGCGCTACTCATGATGTTGAATTACAAATGGGTGGATCTGATCAATGGGGAAACATCACTGCCGGAATTGATCTCATTCGTAAGTCATTATCGCGCAGTGCATTTGGCGCAACGTGGCCTCTTGTAACAAAAAGCGATGGCACTAAGTTTGGTAAAACTGCAGATGGTGCAGTGTGGTTAGATGCTCAACGTACGTCGCCGTATCAGTTCCGTCAGTTCTGGATGCAGATGGCAGATGCTGATGTTGTTAAGTACTTGCCACAGTTTTCTCTTTCATCAATGAGTGAGATTTCATCGTTACTTGAATCACATTTGTCTGATCCAGGTAAGCGAATTGCTCAGCGCACACTTGCAACAGAACTCACAGTGTTGGTGCACGGTGCTGAAGCAGCACGCGTTGCAGAAGCCGCTGCAGAGATTCTTTTCGGGGGAGACCCCAATGGTGCTTCGCGTGAGGCGTTAGAGACAGTTGCCTCAGAGGTCCCGAGCACAGTTATTGCGCGCGAAGACCTGGACGATGTCTTTGGCCTTTTGGCCCGTTCCGGTGTTGCCAGCAGTACGAGTGACGCGCGTCGCTCTGTCGAACAGGGCGGAATCAAGGTCAATGGCCAGACCCTAGAAAAGGGGGAAACCCTTGCCAGTAAAGGGATTCTGCATGATCGCTGGATCTTGGTTCGTAAGGGAAAGACCACCTACCACGTGTTGACATTGGCCTGAAAAGGCAGTTTGTCCACAGATGTAAAGACTTCCGGATTTCTCTGAAACCCGTGTTGGAAGTGGGTCTAAGGCGCCGTTAGCATTGCAACTCGCCCCTCTAACGCGCATGCGTGTTTTTGGGGGTCGGTATCACTGCCTTTCGAGGTACATGCCGAGAGCATTAGCTCCTTGAAAACAGAAGAGAAGACTGAACAACAGTGCGGGCAGTAAGGCGACTTCGGTCGTCGATATTGCCTGTCAATTCGAGATGGATTCCAATCCATCTCACAAACAAAAAAACAATAAGTTAGGAACTGGGTCTTTGGGGTTATTCCCCCCGAGGCCCACGGACTTTCCAGAACGATCCCGATGCAAATCGGTAGTTCTTGACGGAGAGTTTGATCCTGGCTCAGGACGAACGCTGGCGGCGGGCTTAACACATGCAAGTCGAACGAGGTCCATCTTGTAGCAATACAAGTGAAGACCTAGTGGCGAACGGGTGAGGAACACGTGAGAAATTTGCCCCGAACTTTGGGATAACAGTTGGAAACGACTGCTAATACCGAATGCCGTTACGAAGTGGCATCACTTTGTAACGAAAGAATTTCGGTTCGGGAGAATCTCGCGGCCTATCAGCTTGTTGGTGAGGTAACGGCTCACCAAGGCTACGACGGGTAGCTGGTCTGAGAGGATGATCAGCCACACTGGGACTGAGACACGGCCCAGACTCCTACGGGAGGCAGCAGTGGGGAATCTTGTGCAATGGACGAAAGTCTGACACAGCCACGCCGCGTGCGGGAAGAAGGCCTTCGGGTTGTAAACCGCTTTCAGCAGGAACGAAAATGACGGTACCTGCAGAAGAAGGAGCGGCCAACTACGTGCCAGCAGCCGCGGTGACACGTAGGCTCCAAGCGTTGTCCGG
>Ga0194060_10000243_pt1 | contig 38852 bp, 38 predicted proteins | sample SepL225m_MetaG_FD_163427 | JGI IMG/M metagenome (GOLD analysis project Ga0194060, IMG submission 163427) | Anoxic zone freshwater microbial communities from boreal shield lake in IISD Experimental Lakes Area, Ontario, Canada - Sep2016-L222-5m | ecosystem: Environmental > Aquatic > Freshwater >...
TATGTGTATTGCGATTCTTGATGAAATCAAAATTACTGACAATTCATTTTTTGCAACTATGGTACCTTATTTAAAAATTGAAAGAGAAGGTTACAGTTCAAAATATTTCCCACCAAAACCATTTAAATTTGGAGCAAAATGGAGTTGGCTTACACTTAGTAAAAACCATTTTGCAGGTTGCTATGCAGGTTGGTCATTTTGGCCTGATAAAGAAATCGTTCAAAAAGCAGAGGAACTTACAAGAAATGGAGAGTTTGAAAAAGTAATGGATCTAACTTTATATAGTGAATAAAATTGACCGACTGAATAGATGAAAATTGCAACATGGAATATACAACGACTTGACAAAAGGGAAAACCAACATATTCTTGATAAATTAATAAATCTTGATGCTGATATTTTAGTATTGACAGAAACAAATTCAATTATTCAGCTTGATAATTACACTTGTGTTTCAACCTCACTTTTACCAATTGAATTTGATGGAATAAAATATAAAGTTGGAGAAAACAGAGTGAGCATTTTAACAAAATATAACGCAACAACTCAACACAAAACTTTCGACAAATACACTGCAGTTTGCATCGATATAGAAACTCCATTCGGTCCTTTGACAATTTACGGTACAATAATCGGAGTTTTTGCAAACCGTCAACCACGCTTCGATTGTGACCTAAACGGACTTATCACAGATTTGAATATTTTTTCGGGAAATCAACTTTGTGTACTTGGTGACTTTAATACAACTTTTTCCGGAAGGGTTTATCCTAGTCACAGAGCTCGTCAAACACTCATCGACACATTTATAAACTTTGGTTTAACAAATACAACTGCAAGCATCACAGATAATGTTGATCACATTGTTTTGAGTAACGATTTTTTAATTGACAAAAAGATTGAAATTGAAACCTGGAATCACGATAAAAAATTAAGTGATCATATTGGAGTAGCTGTTGAAATATTCTAATAATTCGGTCAACTAACTTTTTTATGTGAAAAATAATTACAGTTGGTGAAAAAAACTTATTTATTATTGGTTTACGTGAAAAGTACTTACAACATCATCCGTCACCCCCCGCACCTTAAAGAGGCGTTCGTGTCCACAGGAACTAAATAAAAGCTAGCCAAGCCATCAAGTTACTATATTTCAAAAACACTTTTATAATTAGCTTCTATTTTCTTGGCATCCTTATCTGTAAATTTAGCAAACTCTTTTTCTCTTGATCGTTTAGATAATGATCCACTGTTCTGCTCCAGAAATCTAATTAACAAAGAAACCATTTTGTCGGGCATTTGATATCGGTCATCTAACCATGCTTTCATTCGGTCATACTTTAGCAAATAATTTACTTCTTCCGGAATGATTTTATTGATTGTATAATCTACACATTCAAATAAAAATTCAGCTTGTGCAGTAGCATCAAAATATTTGTAATAATCAATGGTCTCATTAATCACTTCTATATTATTTTTTGATGTTTTTTTCCATTCAATAAAATCAAGTAGGGGATGAGAATAGTTTTCCAATACTTTTCGGTAATCATTTATTCGTTCTAATATAGCTGATGATACAGGGAAAATGATTCCTTGTGGTGTAAACTTCATTGCTGCTAATAAATGATGAATTAGGTAACGATGTAGTCTTCCGTTCCCATCTACAAACGGATGAATAAAAACAAATCCAAAAGCAATTGTTGTAGCTGTCAATACTGGATGAAAAGAATTACTCTCCATTAGTTTCGAAGATTCAATAAGCCCTTGCATGAGTGTTTCAACATCTTGCCACCGTGCCGAAATATGTTCGGGAATTGGTTCTCCTGTACTTCTATCATGCTCACCAACAAATCCTCCCTCAGTTCGGTAACCCATCCGAATAAACTTACTGTTTTCAATCACAATTTGCTGCAAGCGTAGCAGTTCATCTTTACTGAGAGGCTTGCTTCCTGCTTGCCCTATGGCTCTGCCCCAGCGTACCGCTCTGTTTTGGGTGGGTGTTTCACCCTCAATTGTAAATGATGCTTTCGAATCTTTTAGTAATAGAAAAGCAGAAGTTCGCAGCAAAATATCTTTATGTACACCACTGATTACTTCATTGGTTTTTACGGAAAGGTTTTCCAAAATATAATGCTCAAGTTTTTCTGTTTTAAAAACGAGTGGACAAAAACCTACTGTTCCCGGCAAGTTATTTTTAATTCTATGCCTGCTAGAATTGATACTGTTACTTGAAGCATATTGAATCTCTTCATCTATTAATGGCACAGAATTACCAGTAACTAAATCCGGTATATTCAACTTAGTTCCTAAAAGCCATTCGTACAGAAACCATATTTTTCGGCTGTATTGCCCTTGCGGTTCAATTTGTACAAGTGCCTCCACATCTTTCTTTCGTAATTTTTCAAACAGTTTTTTAAAAAATAGCAGATTAACTCCTTCGTACTTTATCGCAAAAATCAAATGCTTATAAAGTGTATCTTCCGGCTCATATCTTGAAGTAAACACTTGCCATTGCTCATTTTTGTACTGACGCTTTTTTGTACTGATCAGTGTTAAACGATTTGGTAATGGCATAGGCAAAGCATAAGATTCTATTAATGCACCATAGCCAACTAACAGCCCTTCTTCGGGTGTACTCCGTCCGTGAAATACGCTTATCTTAAGTGAAATACGCTTATTATTCATTCTGTTTAGTGAAAAATGATTATTCAAACATAAGTGAAAAACACTTATAAGTGGTGAAAAACACTTATATTTTAGTAAATTAGGTTAAAAATACTTATGTCAATACTCGTTCCCTACTCACTGATTAATGAGGATAATGAATGGTAGTATTTTAATTTCGTACTCACTCTTCTCTCACCTTCTTTGTATAGTAAATCATCCAATTTTGCTGAGTGATAATAATTATAATTTTCTCCCACTTAATAAACTCATTCGTTTCAGTCAGAATTAAAATATCGGCATCAACTTTTTGCAAACAATCTATGATTGCTTGATTTTTCTTTGAGTATTTGTTTGGTCGTTCAATATTCCATGTGGCTATTTTCATTTAATAATATCATTTAAACTTTCGTTCCGATTCATCAATAGCAAGGTCGTTAATACTTGCAAAACGTTTTTTCATAAATCCGTTTTCGTCAAACTCCCAATTCTCGTTTCCATACGAACGAAACCAGTTTCCTGCGGCATCGTGCCATTCATATTCAAATCGAACGGCAATTCTGTTTCCGGTAAAAGCCCACAATTCTTTTTTGAGTTTATAGTCGAGCTCTTTCTCCCATTTAGCTTTTAAAAATGCTTTAACTTCTTCTCTTCCGTTGATAAAAAGATTTCTATTTCGCCATTCTGTATCGATTGTATAAGCCAGTGAGACCTTTTCAGGATTTTTTGTATTCCAGGCATCTTCTGCCATTTGCACTTTTTGTGTAGCCGTTTCTAATGTGAAAGGTGGTAACGGTAATTTCTGATCCATATTTTTATTAATTTATTATTCCCATTTATCTTTTTTCTTTGCTTCCTCTTTTGTTTGCCATTGCATATTTGAAGGGTCATCCTTGCCACCTTTTTTAAGAGGTTTAATGTGATCGATTACATAGCCTTTTCTTCCATGCGGATATCCGGTCTGTTTCATAAAATCGTATCTGGCTTTCGGACTTCTTTTAATCCTTCCATGAGAATCACGGGCAACACCGGAAGCATAATTTCGGTTATGATGTCCGGTCGAAGAATAACTTCTATGGCTACCTTGATAATAGTGAGATGACTTGCTTCTTGAATAACTCGAATGGTAACTTCTTGGTTGGCGGTAGTGGTACTTTGAACGATAGCTGGTAGACCGGCTATGGTAGGTTGATGAATGATAACTCGAACGTGGCTTATAACTTCTCTGACTATTTGCATTAGCATTAAATTTTGCTCCGATTGAAAAACAAAGCATTACTAAAATGCACTTCAAGAAATTAGGAGCCGGTTTATACATAGCCAATAATGCTGAATAACGCATTACATATTTAAACTATTTGGACTGAAATTCAAAAATCCTGGATGTCAAACCTGTTTCTCATATTCATTTCTTCATAATGCCATCAAAAACATGCGCAGGGTATCGAATTGAGTTGCCAACTCTGATAAAATCAATTTCACCTTTCTTTCTTAACTTACATAAAGTGACAACTGTAACTCTAAATCGCTTAGCAATTTCTTTTTCTGTATAAAACTTATCAGATGAATTTTCTTTTTGCATGCTTCTTAATTTTGTTAGATGGTTAATACTTTTACATATATAAATAATTACAGAAAATTTAAAATGTTTGTGATAATTGAAAGATCGATTCTGTAACTGAAAATGTAATAACAAATTCAACTAAAGTACATTCTAAAATGAAATTCCATATTTATCACTTAGGTCTTTTGGTTTATCAATATTTAGACTTCTGATATATGCATCAAATCCACCCCATGTTTTATGTCCGGTGTTTTGTTTTATCTGTAGTGGATCTGCTCCATTCCTCATGAGATTGCTAATAACTGTATGTCGAAGAGCGTACATAGTATGATTTTCAGTAAACCCTAAAGCATCTTTTAGTTTTTTAAATCTATTGGTAAAGAAGTCTCGAGTAGTTGGCTTAGAGTTAGGAGTAAGTTTTGCGGAAAAAACGAAGTAATCATCAGGATATTTATGTAGCTCCATTGCTTCAAGATGTTTTCTGAATACATCAAAGATTAACTTATGCTGTCCGGTATTCGTTTTTACTATTTCGGGAGGAAGTACAATGATACCTTCATCTAATTTTATGTCCCGGATACGAAGTCTTGTGATTTCAATTGGTCTCATAAATCCGTAACCAATGAAACGCCAGAAAGCCTGTAAATACGTGTCATTTTCACATAACCAATTGTTAATTTTTACCATTTCTTCATTGGTAAAAGCCTTGTTTTTCTGCGTAAGTACAGGTACTTTTTTTATGGCAGTACATGGATTAATTGTTGCAAGTTCCAACTCTATCATTTTGCTGAAAAGAGATTTTACATCGATCAAATAATTATTTCTTGTTCGATTGCTAATATCATTTTGAACAACTCTTTGGTCAATAAATGCAATAATGTGTTTCCTTTTTATTTCGTCTGCTTTAAAGTGATCATAATTATTGTCTTTAAGAAATTTCTTAAAGTTCTCAGCACGGTTTTTTAAGCTCACATAACTTGTAGGCTTTATATAAAGTTTTTTATTTTCCATGACTTTATCTATGCTCTCAATAATGGTAAATTGCTCTTCAGGAGAGATGATTTTTTCGATATTAAATGGCTTGTAAGGAGACCAACCAGATTCGAGAAGACGTTGACGAGCGAACATCGTATGTCTGAGAGCTTCAAGTCGAGATTTCTCTGAATCAAAACGATTAACACCGCCATATTCACGATGTCGTTCAAGTTTTCCAGTGGTAGGATTAAGAAATTTGTAACTAATGTACCAGCGCTGCGATAGCTTACCGGTATGAAGATTTACATTTGTGAACTGCTTCATTTTTTTCTGTTTTAACTCGTTCCCCAACGAGGCAGAAAATAGAAAATCAGTTAACTCATATAAAAGGGTTTGGCGCACTTTGGCGCACTTTGTCTTTTTTTGTTCAGCTTAAAATCGCTGAAGACCCTTGATTTTATTAGTTGCGGAGGTAGGACTCGAACCTACGACCTTCGGGTTATGAGCCCGACGAGCTACCACTGCTCCACTCCGCGATATATCTTTTTTCTACTTGAACTGATTCTTTATCAAGCAGTTTTTTAATTGAATGTTTTACCAAAACAAATACTTAATAGGCGTTAAGAATTTGGGACTGCAAATATATTGTTGTTTCTTTGCAATCCAAATTTATTATGACTCATCAAGCAGGATTTGTAAGTATTATCGGTAAACCCAACGTAGGTAAGTCTACTTTAATTAATGAATTGATAGGGCAAAAAATTTCTATTATTACATCTAAAGTTCAAACTACCAGAAACAGAATATTGGGTATTCTGAGTTCCGAAAATTATCAGGTGGTATTTTCTGATACTCCGGGCATTATCGACCCTAAATACAAGCTTCAAGGCTCGATGATGAAATTTGTAAATGATAGTTTACAAGATGCCGATATTGTATTGTTTATTACCGATACTGATGCAAGAAATCATGACGATGAATTGCTGGCAAAAATAAGTTTGATAAAATCGCCATTAATCGTTTTACTGAATAAAATAGATTTAAGTAATTCGGATGAGGTTACTAAGAAAGTGGAAGAGCTGAAAGAGAAAATTAATTGTAAAGAAATCATTCCAATCTCAGCACTGAATAAATTTAATACCAAAGAAGTTATCAGCAGGATTCTGAATTATTTGCCTGAAGCGCCATCTTTTTATCCTGAGGATCAGGTTACAGATGTTTCTGAAAGGTTTATAGCTTCCGAAATTTTGAGAGAAAAAATACTGATGCGTTACAAAGAAGAAATTCCGTATTCGGTTCAGGTTGAAGTGATATCATTCAGAGACGAGCCAAATATTATTCATATTGAGGCTGATATATATGTAATGCGCGATTCTCAAAAACTGATTGTGATAGGGAAAGGTGGAATAGCATTGAGAAATACCGGAACTGCAGCCAGAAGAGACATGGAAACATTTTTTGGCAAAAAAGTATTCTTAAAAACTTTTGTAAGGGTTAATGAGAACTGGAGAGATAACGATAAAATGTTAAGGCATTTTGGATATAATAAAGATTAGTCATTTAAATTTAGTTGAACACATTTAGCACATAAGGTAAAATGGGAAATATAGTAGCGATAGTAGGCAGACCAAATGTTGGTAAATCAACATTATTTAATCGTTTGTTAGAACAAAGGAAAGCAATTGTTGATGACCTTAGCGGTGTAACCAGAGACAGGCATTATGGTTTGGCAGAATGGACCGACCGCAAATTCACAATTATTGATACAGGAGGATATGTTCCCGATTCATCTGATGTATTTGAAACAGCAATTCGAACACAAGTAAAAATTGCAATCGAAGAGGCCGATGTTTTATTGTTTATGGTTGATGTTACATCAGGAATTACAGATCTCGATTCATCTTTTGCTAATTTGCTTAGACGGTCGAAAAAGCCTGTAATCGTTGTTGTAAATAAGGTTGATAATTCTGAAAGACAGTATGATGCAGCCGAATTTTACGGAATGGGATTTGGAGAAATGTATAACATTTCATCAGTTTCGGGATTTGGTACAGGCGAACTTTTGGATGCATTGGTTGAAAAGCTTCCAGAACCAAATGATGAAGAAGCAGTTGCACACGAAAATGAATTGCCACGAATAGCCATATTAGGCCGACCAAATGTTGGAAAGTCATCATTGGTAAATGCATTACTAGGTGAAGAGCGGAATATTGTTACAGATATTGCCGGAACGACTAGAGACACCATCAATTCTCATTATAAATTATTCGATAAAGAGTTTATCATTATTGATACTGCAGGTATTCGTAAAAAAAGTAAAGTTCATAATGATGTTGAATTTTATTCGGTAATGAGGTCGATTCGGACCCTCGAAGATTGCCATGTAGCAGTTTTGGTTATTGATGCCACCGTTGGAATGGATTCACAAGACATGAACCTCGTTCATTTAGCAGTTAGAAACGGTAAAGGAGTTGTAGTTCTTGTAAATAAATGGGATTTGCTTGAAAAAGACCACAAGACATCTATTGAATATGAGAAAATGATAAGAGAAAAGTTAAAGCCGTTTGATGATGTTCCAATTATTTTTACTTCAGCATTAACTAAACAACGCATTCATAAGGCAGTTGAGGGAGCTTTAACAGTTTGGGAGAGTCGTAGACGAAAAATTCCAACACACAAACTCAATGATGTGATGTTGCCGATAATCGAACATTACCCGCCACCAGCTATAAAGGGTAAATATGTAAAGATAAAGTTTGTAATGCAGCTTCCCGGACAGAGTCCGAAATTCGCATTCTTTTGCAACCTTCCACAGTACGTAAACGAAACATACAAGCGGTATCTCGAAAACAAAATCAGAGAAAATTTCGACTTCCATGGAGTTCCGATGGTGATATATATGAGAAAAAAATAACATAAAGTTTTGATGTTACAATTATTATGTTAATTTCGCAGCCGAATTTTAATAAGTATAAAATAAATCAAAATGAAAAAAGTATTCACAATTTTAGCTGCAGCTTCAATGTTAGCAGTTATCGCTTGCGGTCCTTCTGCTGCTGAAAAGAAAAAAGCTGAAGACAAAAGAATTCAAGATTCTATCGAATCTGCACAACGTATGGCTGATTCATTAGCTGCAATGACTGCAGCAATGATGCCTGCTGACTCAATGAAAGTTGATTCTGCTGCACCAGCTGCTACACCTGCTAAGTAATTTTTTTAGCAAAAAAGAGAAGAGTGCTCAATTGAGCACTCTTTTTTTATCTTATTAAATAGCAAAGGCAAAAAAATCTAACTTTGATTTTCAAAATTAGGACTTACATTTGCCACCCTAATAAAATACAGGTATGCCACAAAGAACATATAACCCATCGGTTAGAAAAAGAAGAAATAAACACGGATTCAGAGAAAGAATGAGTACAGCGGCAGGCCGTAAGGTTATTGCAGCACGCAGATCAAGAGGTCGTAAAAAACTTACTGTATCGAGCGAGAAAAGACATAAGAAATAAACTTGGATGAAAGCGTTTGAATTTTATGTTCAAACAAAAAGTCCTTTATAATACTATGGCCTTTACTTTTAATAAATCAGAAAGGCTTTGTAGTAGAAATATTATAGAAAAACTATTTAGCAAAGGAAGCAGCGGATTTACGTTGTTTCCTTTTCGTTTTTCATGGGTTGAAACTCCTTTGGATTCTACCAACAAAGTTCAAGTCATCTTTATTGCGGCTAAAAAAAGATATCCTCAAGCCAGTCAGCGCAATCGCGTAAAAAGAAACCTAAGAGAATTATATCGGTTGAATAAGCATTTGTTGTACGATTCGTTGTTAAAAAATGAAAAACAATATGCTTTGATGATTTCATATATTGCGAAAGACAAAATTCAACATCAGGAGATGGTGAAAGTGTTTAATAAATGCTTAATTAGGTTAATTACTGAATTTGAAAAAGCTGATACAAATACCATTTATTCTATTGATAAAATTTTATAAATACGCCATTTCGCCAATGCTGCCAATGTCGTGTAGGTATACTCCAACTTGTTCATCATATGCCGAAGAAGCAATAAAAAAACATGGAGTGATAAAAGGTTGTTGGTTAGCATTAAAGAGAATTTCCAGATGTCATCCTATGGGCGGACATGGATATGACCCAGTTCCATAATAATAAAAAAAAATATAACGCATTATTAATGAAAACTTTTTTTAAAAAAGCAAACGGGTATCATTACCTGATTATTTTAATTATAGCTGTTTCGGTTTTTTCGTTTAAAACATTTAGCAATGGGAACAATTATTTTGAGATAGCCAAGAATCTCGACATTTTCGCTTCTGTTTACAGAGAAGTAAATACTTATTATGTAGATGATGTAGATGCTGGAAAACTCATGAAAAAAGGCATTGATGAAATGCTTAATTCACTTGATCCTTATACAAATTATATTTCCGAATCGGAGGCAGAAGATTTCAGATTTCAAATGACCGGACAATACGGAGGTATTGGTGCACAAATAGGAACACGAGGTGAATTTATTATTGTAAGCGATCCATACGAAGGTTATCCAGCACAAAAAGAAGATATCAGAGCAGGTGACATTATTTTAGAAATTGAAGGCAAATCAGCCAAAGGGAAAAACACTTCTGAAATGAGCAAGTTGCTTAAGGGGCAACCGGGCACAAAATTAAAATTATTGATTAAGCGTGAGGGAGAGGGTGAATTACAAAAAGTTTTAACGCGTCAAGAAATTCATATCAATAATGTTCCTTATTTTGGAATGGCAGATGAACATACCGGATATATTAAATTGGCTTCGTTTACTAATGATGCAGGTAAAGAAGTAAAAGATGCTTTGGTTGAATTGAAAAAAAATCCTGCAATGAATTCACTAATACTCGATGTTAGAGGTAATCCTGGAGGGCTATTGCATGAGGCTGTAAATATTGTGAATGTTTTTGTTCCTCAAAATCAAGAAGTGGTTAGTACAAAAGGAAAAGTGAAAGAGTGGGATAAAAGTTATAAGACATTAAATCCACCTGTTGATGTCGACATACAACTTGCCGTATTAACAAATCGCTCATCAGCATCAGCATCAGAAATTGTTTCGGGAAGTATTCAGGATTTAGATAGAGGTGTAGTGGTTGGATTAAAAACATTTGGAAAAGGACTCGTACAAAGTACTCGTCCATTAAGTTATAATTCACAGATAAAAGTAACAACAGCTAAATACTATACTCCCTCGGGCAGATGTATTCAGGCATTAGATTATTCTCATCGTAATGATGACGGAAGCGTAGGTTCGGTTCCTGATTCACTAAAAAAAGAATTTAAAACAAAGAATGGACGGAAAGTTTTTGACGGTGGAGGTGTAGATCCTGAAATTGTAGTTAGCCATAAAGTGTTTTCAAAAATTGCTGAGAGTTTATTATACAAACAACTCATTTTTGATTACGCAACCTACTACCGAAACAAACATGAAAAAATAGCTCCTGCAAAAGATTTTCATTTGGATGATGCCGATTTTGAAGATTTTAAAAAATACATTGCCGGAAAAGATTTTGATTATATGACAGCTAGTGAAAAAGCGCTTGAAGATTTTAAAAAGAAAGCTGAAGATGAAAAGTATTTTGGAGCAATAAAAGAACATTACGAAACTTTAAAACATAATCTGCAGCACGATAAACAGGCTGATCTTCAAAAAAACAAAGAGGAAATTACGCAGCTATTAGATGAAGAAATATCGAGAAGATATTATTTTCAGAAGGCACGTTACGAAGCTTCTTTTAAAAATGATGAAGATGTGCAAGAAGCGCTTAAAATTTTAAAAGATAAAGCCAAATACCAGAGTTTATTAAAACCATTATCAGCTAAGAAATAAGACACGTTGTTAGATATTTTTGATTATATCACGATATTTTTATTAAGTTCCATAGGCGGTTTTATTTCCGGTTTTTTAGGTGTGGGTGGAGGTGTTGTTTTTATGCCCATACTGGATTACTTTCTTTATAAAATTGGTTTACGTGATGACCTTTTAGTAAAAGGAATAATTGCAAATTCACTTTTTACAATCATTTTTTCGGGATCAATTGCAAGTTATAAGCAATACAAAATTGGCAACTTTTATTTAAGAGAAATTTTATTTACAGCATTACCCGGAATCATTACGGCATTAATTGTAACTTATTTTGTAAAGAGCGGAACATGGTATTCAAAAGCAGTATTTGATATCATTTTTGCATCAACATTGCTATTGTTAATTATAAGGTTGACTGTGGTGAAAAACAAGTCTGCTAATGGTGAAGATAAATTGATTAAACCCATTAAATTTTATTTTACAGGATTTGTGGCAGGCATCGTAACAGCAGTTTCTGGATTGGGAGGAGGCGTAATTATGACGCCTGTTTTTACAGATGTTCTGAAAATGAATATTAAAAAAGCGAGTTCAATTTCAAATGGAGTTATACCACTATTTGCAATTGTACTTGGAGCTTATAATTTAGTTGGAGCCCCACCACAGTTTCATAATTGGCAATATGGTTATATATTTTTTCCGATAGTTTTGCCAATGATATTTGCTACATTTATTTTCGCACCCATAGGTGTTTCAATTTCTCAGAAAACAAAACCTGAAGTAATTCGAACGGTTTTTTTATCTTTTATTTCGATTGTGTTTATCAAACTTCTATATGAAATACTTAACAAGTAAAGCACTGATTGTTTTTTCACTGATGTTATATTCATCAGTTGTTTTTTCGCAAAAAAATGTTTCAAACGAACAAATACAAACGACCTTAAAAAAGCATATTACTTTTTTGGCTGATGATAAACTCGAAGGAAGATTAGTTGGAAGTGCCGGAGAGAAAACGGCATATGAATACATCATTAAAAACTTACAACAATCAAAAGTGGAAAGTGTTAATGGTAATTCATTTTTACAGGAATTTAAAACAAAGCATAAACTTAATCCACATGCAAGTTCAAAAGATTCAGGATCAATAGAAATTACAGGACATAATGTAATTGGATACATCAATAATAATGCTGCAAATTATATTGTTATCGGTGCGCATTTCGATCATCTTGGATATAACGAATATGGAGGTTCAACATACAAAGGTGAAAATGGGGAGAGTCCTAAAATTCATAATGGAGCCGATGACAATGCAAGTGGAACGGCAGCATTACTTGTACTTGCCGATTTACTTTCGAAAGGCGAATTTAAAAAAAATAATTATTTGTTTATTGCCTTTTCAGGTGAAGAAGAAGGATTATTGGGGTCAAATTATTTCTGCAAACATCCAACAATCGATTTGACCAAAGTAACATACATGATCAACATGGATATGGTTGGCAGAATGGATACCGTTAAAAGAACACTTGCAGTTAGCGGATACGGAACTTCACCAACATGGGGAAAGGCATTTAGTAGCTTAACCACTGATGAGTTTAAGTTTAAATTCGATTCTTCAGGAACTGGTCCTTCCGATCATACATCCTTTTACAATGTAGGAATACCTGTGTTGCATTTTTTTACGGGTACTCATAGCGATTATCATAAGCCAAGTGATGATGAGCAAAAGATTAACTACAACGATGAAGGAAAAGTAGTGAGGTATATTTATACTTTGATAGGTAAACTTGATGCAGAACCTAAACTAGCATTTACTAAAACACGTGAAGACTCATCTTCAAAAGTTTCGTTTAAAGTTACGTTGGGTATTATGCCCGATTATATGTTCGAAGGTAAAGGGGTGAGTGTTGATGGTGTTACCGATGGAAAACCCGCAGCAAAAGCAGGAATAAAGAGAGGTGATGTTATTATTCAGCTTGGTGAAATAAAAACGGATGATATGCAATTATACATGAAAGCGCTCTCTAAATTTAGTAAAGGTGAAACTACAAAAGTTAAAATTATAAGAGATAAAAAGGAGTTTGAATTTGAACTGACTTTTTAGTTTGATTTAATTTTCGTTTTTCACTAAAATTACTTTTGCAATGGCATGTACGAGATATTTTTTTTTCGATTCTGTTGCAATACATGTAAAATAAGTTCTTCGCTTTTCACCCTTTTTCATAATGATTCTTGAACGTTCACTCATCTTAAAAAGGGCATTTTCTGGTATTTCTTCTAATATAACATAATCTCTGTTTTTGTCATATTTCATTAATGCCTTCATCAATTGAACATCTCCCGAATGAGTGTATTTCGGGTTTTTCATATGTTTGATTAATGGCGTTTCAATATCGGTTGGAAACATTTTTAACATCACAACCGGACGCATGCAATTTTTGAATTCATCTTTCCACTCTGCTCCATGTGCTTCGTGCTTTGAGCCATATTTTTTAAACGTTGTATGATGTGCAAGTTCATGAATAAATGTAATGATAAAATCGTAAGGGTTTAAGTTGTGATTAATGCTTATTCTATTTCCTTTTCCCAAGTGTGGGCTATAATCTCCCAGTCTTCCTTTTCTTTCAACTTCAATATGTAAATGCAATTTGTGCAACATGATTAGTTCACTGCAATATTCAACTGTATGTCCAGGTAAATATTTTTTCAAAACATGCATCAATTGCATTTTATGCATTTTTTGCTGTTCATTTAATTCACCTAAAAGTTGAGAGTTTAATTGCATTTATTTTCCAAATGTAAAACAAAAATGCCCCGAAAAGTCGGGGCGTTTTTGTGTAATCAATCGATATAAAAACATGGCAACTTTATAAAAAATTGCACGTGCTTTTCAGAATTTAAGTTGAGAACATCTGAGTAATCAATTTTACTTCAGCATTTATTGTTCTCGTAAAAACTTAGGAAACGTAACACTAAAAATTGCAGCATTTCATTCACTAAACTTAGACATCAAATTTAGGCTCTTTAGGTTAAATAGCCAAAGAATGAAGCGGATTTATATTGTTGATAATAAGGTAGATAGAAAAATTAATATCAATTATAGGGTCAAAAATATTGTTTTGGGATAACTAAAATTGTATTGATTTGGGAACCCCAAAGGGGAGAAATCTATTATCTCAAAAGTGTAACATTACCTTTATCAACATGGTAACTATCGTCCCATCCCGAGTAGGTAATTACATACACATAAACATCATTTTGTTGTTTTTCGCCCGAAAGTCCTTCACCTTTCCATTGTTGATGTTTATCAGTTGTATGAAAAATTCGTTGCCCCCAACGATTGTAAACATCAAGCGAGTAGTTTTTTACAAAAACAGGTTGTATGCCCCAGTCATCATTTATTCCATCATTATTAGCAGTAAATGCATTTGGGATATGAAGCAAAGGAGCTTGTTTTAGTTCAATTTCATTTGATCGACTTGCAGCATTAAATGATTGATTTTGTTCATTGGAAACTATTTCGGTAGCTTCAACAAAGTAGTTGTAGTCTCCGGTTTCATAATCCAATTTGTCATCTAAATATTTAAAAACAGAGGTGTCGAGAATATTGATAACCGTGTATGGTGATACTGTACTTTTACGGAAAACAGTATAAGATTGTGTTCCATTTTCCCAATAATTATAACTATTCCAATTAACGGAATGTTCAAATGGGTTGGATTTTCCTTTGAGTAATATTGAGCAAGCAACTTGTCCCATCGGTCCTACATTCTGACAAGTATCTTTCATCTCTAAATAATAACAATATGATGTGTTGTTCACGTCTACATCGAAATCGTTATAAACGGTGTCGTATTTATTTAGAAACGTTTTCAGATACTGGTATTTCAATTCATCGCGAGTTGATTTATACAAAACATATTCAGCGAAATCTTTTTCTTTAGTTGGCGGCCACGCAATTTTTATATGGTTATTATTGTCAACAGTTACTGTTCTAAATTTTTGTTGGTCGGGAATAAATTTAAGTTGGTCAAACGTTCCCATTGTATCAGAAGCAGGACCCTCAAATCCACAAAGATTAACACCACGCATAAAATAGGTATAATTTATTTTTGCATAGTCGGGTGTGTTTTTATCGTCAAACTGTCGAATAGATTTATCGATGAAAGTATCAATTACATAAGAGTTATTATAATTAATACCTCTATACAAATTGTATTTACGGAAATATGGATTTTTGGTTCCTGTTGAATCACCCCAATAAACGTATGTTTCTTTATTGTCAACCAAACTCATGCAAAGTATACGAGTTGGATTGACTAATGGCATGGGTAAAATATTTACAGTAATATTAAACTGAGATGATTTTGGTAACGGGCAACCATTATCAATTGCATACACCGAAAATTTCTGAGGTTTCATTCCTGTTTGTTCACAGGTTGTTTGCCAACAAAAACGAGTTGACGTTCTCATCATTCCCGACATTTTCCGAGAAGTTACAGTTGGCATATTTGCTTTGTTACTATCCAATAAGTTTCCGCTTATATCTACAAAAATTGAATCTTGTGTATCGGTTGTAACAATATCAAAACAAACTCTATTCGGAACCTGAACATAAATAACATTTCCTGGAATTATTTTCCCTAATGTGTCGTATAAAGCGGTAACAGGAGCTTGATTTGTATTGCAAGCACTCACTGTAAATTGAAGTTCAAAATGTACTTCACCTAATTTTTTTCCAAATCGATATTCTTCAACTTTTATTGCTGTAACAAAAGTACCTTGTTGGTCGGGTGTAACTGTTATCTGTCCAGTTCGACTGTCGATTGTGAGAGGAGGAGAACCAGTAATTTGTTGAGAGGTGTTAAAACCCTGACTCCATTGTATTGAGGGGTAACTTCCCGGACGAGGATTTCCACCATTATTATTATTTAGCCAATCAAGATTTCCCTGAAGTGGATCGACTAAAGAATAAACAAGCGAATCGCCATCAGGGTCAGTAAAATTAAAATTATATGTAAATGGATTGCCAACACAAAGCAATAATTTAGGATTATTATTCCATGAAGGGCTAGAGTTTTTAATAAGTTTTGGCGGTGGAATTTCCATATAAAAAGCCATGCTCGAATTGCCCGGATTGGTAATGTTTGAAATAATATTATTTCGGCAACACCGCTCCCACGAAATATAATAACCTACACTATTGTTGTATTTTTTGGGGGAGAGTGTAATGACTTTGGTATATGATCCAAGTTCTGTACAAACGCCCGATGGAACGCTCATGCACTTAACAGAAATGAAATTAATTTTGTTAACAGGTCCAAGATCCATTATAATAATATCTTGACGTAAATCGGTCTGTTTGTCAAAAATTCCCACTGAAATTGTTTTATCAAGTTGGGTTTGTGAACTACAATCGCGAAGAATTCTTAAGGTAAGTTGATACGTACTGTCGTGAAGCCAAACAATATTAAACCCTCCTCCAACGATGTGAGAAGCATTAGCAAAACCTGATATTGAAATCAGAAGCAGAAGAAGAGCGTGTCTTAATTTCACGATAGTCAAAAATAGCTAAAACTTTGAACCAAAACTTCTTAAAATTTCATTAATACGGAAATTTAACCACTTGATTTTTAAGTTAAACAAAAAAAGCACATCATTTTCAGACGTGCTTTTTTGAATTTTATTAGTAAAAATCTGAGTTTATTTCGCAAAGTTAACTGAGCGTTTTTCGCGGATAACAGTAATTTTTATTTGTCCAGGGTATGTCATTTCTGTTTGTATACGAGTTGATAAATTTAGCGAAAGGATATCGGCCTGTTCATCTGTAACTTTTTCACTTTCAACCATCACACGTAATTCTCTTCCAGCTTGAATAGCATATGCTTTTTCAACACCCTGATAACTTAGGGCAATGTTTTCCAAATCTTTCAAACGCTTCATGTAATTTTCACTGTCTTCTCTGCGTGCTCCAGGGCGAGATCCCGAAATGGCATCGCAAGCCTGAATAATTGGAGAAAGTAATGAAGTCATTTCAACCTCATCATGGTGAGCTCCAATTGCATTGATTACTTCAGGATGTTCTTTGTATTTCTCGGCAAGTTTCATTCCGAGCAAAGCATGTGGAGTTTCAGCATCATCATCCGGAACTTTTCCAATATCATGCAGTAATCCGGCACGTTTGGCCAATTTTACATTTAATCCCAATTCGGCAGCCATCGTTGCACATAAGTGAGCAACTTCGCGTGAGTGTTGCAATAAATTTTGTCCGTATGATGAACGATAACGCATACGTCCAACCATGCGAATTAACTCAGGATGTAAACCGTGAATACCTAATTCAACACAAGTACGTTCACCAATTTCAACAATCTCATCTTCGAGTTGTTTTTTTGTTTTAGCAACAACTTCTTCGATACGTGCAGGATGAATTCGTCCATCTGTAACTAAGCGATGCAATGATAATCGAGCAATTTCTCTTCTGATTGGATCAAAACAAGAAAGGATGATCGCTTCTGGTGTATCATCTACAATAATTTCAACTCCAGTTGCAGCTTCGAGTGCACGAATGTTTCTACCTTCGCGACCGATAATGCGACCTTTCATTTCATCATTTTCAATATTGAAAACTGATACTGAATTTTCGATGGCATGCTCGGCAGCAGTACGTTGAATAGTGTTTAAAATAATCTTCTTGGCATCTTTAGCAGCAGTAAGTTTAGCTTCATCTATTACATCCTTAATTCTGCCCATTGCTTCTGTTTTTGCTTCTTCATGCAGTGCTTCAACTAATTGTTTTTTTGCTTCATCAGCACTTAAGCCTGCAATTTTTTCGAGTTGTTTAACCTGATTGTTTAAGGCTTTTTCCGCTTCTTCTTTTTTAGCAGAAACAATTTCGAGTTGCTTTGTCAGTGTTGCTTTAATTTGATCTAATTCAGAATCTTTGCGTGTAGCTTGTTCTAATTTTTGATTGATAGTTTGTTCTTTTTGCTTGAGTTTATTTTCTAAATTCTGAACGTTTTGGTTGCGAGCCATTACTTCTTTTTCGTGTTCAGATTTTAATTGAATAAATCGCTCTTTTGCTTCGAGCATTCTGTCTTTTTTAATCACTTCGGCTTTTGCTTCAGCTTCTTTGATTAATTCGGTAGCTTGTTTTGAGAGTAAAGTTTTGTTTAAAACAAATGTAACTGCAACCCCTATTCCTAAAGCTACCATCGCAATAATTACTACTAAATAAATTTCCATAATGGTATTTGTGTTTAAAATTAAACATTAAGTTACCAATAAAGACAGAAGTTTTAAATTGTGACGTGTTTCAGCAAATCTCTGATTTCATCGAGTTGTGCTGTTAATCCGGTGCTTTCATTAGCACGGTTATCCGTTATACTGATCAGCTCTGTGGCAAGTTCAAGTGCACACATCGAAATAATATCCTGTTTATCGCGAACGGCAAAATTACTGCCATATGCTTTTAGTTTATCGTTGATCAGTTTAGCGGCCCTCCGTATTTTTTCCTCTTCGGTATGTTTTACCGTTAGCGGATAAATGCGGTCGGATATATTTACTTTTATTGAAAGTTCGTCCAATGTTAAGTTATCTATCGCTTAGTAACCTGATACACTCATCAATCTCACGTAAATAACTGTTTACCTTTTTTTTAAGCTCACGATTATCTTCCTTAGAATCTCCGAGTGATTCAGCAAGTTTAATGATTTTATTTCTTTCTTCTAAGGATAAGATGGTATTTTTTTGATTTTTAATAATGCTCTTATGTTCCTCGTTTTCTTTATGGAGGCTATCGTATTCGGTTTTTAATGATTTATATAAATCCAAAAGCCGGGTAACTTTCAGTTTTATTTCGTCTGTTTTTAATTTGGTTTCCGACATAATTAAGCTCTCAATGCAGCGCCAAGTTCTTTTGTAAACCTGTTGATGAGTTTATTCATCACTGTTTCAATTTCAGTATCGGTAAGTGTTTTTAAGTCATCCTGAATAATAAAACTAATGGCATACGATTTTTTCCCAGCTTCCATTTTATCTCCTTCATACACATCAAATACATTTACACTTTTTATCAATTTTGAATCGGTTGATAGGGCAATTTTTTCAATTACTGAATACTTCACACTCTTATCCAATAGCAAGGCAAGGTCTCTTCGAACAAATGGAAATTGAGAAATAATTTCGTGTTTGTTTTCGGCTTGAAGTGATATTTCGGCAACCTGATTCCAATATAAATCGGCAAAATAAACAGTTTCATTTATACCAACTTTTGAAGCAGTTTCATGATTAACTGAACCAAACTCGGCAAGCAATTTTCCATTTGCATAAACCGATGTGTGGTTGTTTAATTTTGAATGTTGATCGTTGTAATCAAAACTGATTTTATTGATACCCAGTTTTTGCAAAACATTTACAACCACACCTTTTATGGTAAAATAATTTACCGCTTTTTGTGGTGTGTTCCAACTTTCGGAAGTTTTCAATCCACAGAGTAAAATGGAATAATGTGGTGTTTCGATATATTTTCCATCTATCAATTCATAAGTATACCCAAACTCAAAAAATTTGAGATTGCCGGCTTTACGATTCAAATTATATTGAACAGATTCGAGTCCGCAGTAAAGCATATTCATTCTCATGATATCCAATTCGGTACTCAACGGATTTAATATTTTAACAGCTCGATTCATTTCATCTTCAGAATAAAATTTCGATGCTGTAAGCGAATTATTGATGAGTTCGTAAAAACCTGTAGCACTTAAATGATCGGCAATTTTATTTTGTATTTTGTATTTTTTGTCATCATCCGAAAACACAATTGCCGATTTCAGTTGTGTTGGAATTTCGATTTTATTTAAGCCATATATTCTTAGAATTTCTTCAGCCACATCAGCTTCACGTTTTACATCAACTCGGTATGGCGGAATTGATAATGTTAATTGTGTAGTTGTTTCGTTTGTGATGGTAATTTCGAGTGCTGTTAATATTCTCTTTACTTCATCAAACGGAATGACTTGTCCGATGAGTTTATTAAAACGCTCAATCGAAAATTCGACAATCGAGTTTTCAATTTTTGTGGGATAAATATCTACAACATCAGATGAAACTTCACCTCCGGCAATTTCTAAAATGATTTGTGTAAAACGTTCCAAAGCTTTCACTGTAACATTTGGATCGGTTCCACGTTCAAAGCGAAAAGAGGCATCTGTATTTAATCCATGAAATTTTGCTGCTTTACGAATTGACACCGGATTGAAACAAGCACTTTCGATAAATATATTTTTTGTTTGCTCGTTTATTCCTGATTCCAATCCACCAAAAACGCCTGCAATGGCAAGAGGTTTATCTGCATCGCAAATCATGCATTCGTTACCGTTTAGTTTGCGTTCTACTTTATCAAGTGTTACAAACTTTGTATCGGCAGCAACTTTTTTTACAACGATTTTTTGTCCCGCAATTTTATCTGTATCAAAAGCATGTAACGGCTGACCAATTTCGTGTAATACATAATTTGTGGCATCAACAATATTGTTGATTGGCGATAGTCCAATTACTTTTAACTTATTCTTTAACCATTCGGGCGATTCTTTAACTGTAATATTAGATATGGATATTCCAGAGTAACGGATGCAACCTTCCGCATCTTCAATGCGAATTTCGATTTGAGATTTACGATTTTCGATTTGAGGCAATTCGTAATTCTTAAATCTTAAATCTGAATTGGTTAAAGCTTTCAAATCTCTTGCTACACCTAAATGCGAAGCAGCATCACCACGGTTTGCCGTTAATCCAATTTCAATTAAATAATCTTCGTAAACATTAAAATATTCGATGGCTTTTTTGCCCACTTCATAGTTTTCAGGCAACACTAAAATACCATCATGACTTTCGCCTAATCCCAATTCATCTTCGGCACAAATCATTCCTTCGCTTACTTCACCACGTATTTTCGATTTGTTTATTTTGAAAGGTTCGCCTTTAGTTGGATGAACAGTTGCACCAACAGTTGCCACCAAAACTTTTTGTCCGGCATCAACATTTGGAGCGCCACACACAATTTGTAAATCGGTATCGCCACCAATATTTACCGTTGTAACGCTTAATTTATCGGCATTCGGGTGTTTCATTTTGGTTTTCACTTCGCCAACAACAATACCTTCCAATCCACCTTTAATGGATTGATAAGGTGTAACACCTTCCACCTCAAGCCCACATCCGGTAAGTAATTCGCTTACTTCGTTAACCGATAGTTTTATATCAATAAGTTCTTTTAACCAGTTATAAGAAATTTTCATTTTGTATTATAATCATCAATTATGTTGCGCAAAAATAATAAAAATATGAAGCGGCATCAGAGAAAATGAAAATGAAGTGTAATTTTGTTTGCATGAAAAAGACACTTGTAATAGGAGCATCGCCAAAACCCGAGCGTTATGGCTACATGGCAACCGAGCTGTTAAAAGAATATAATCATCAGGTTGTGCCTTTTGGAGTGGGAAAGGGAAGCATTGCCGGAATTGAAATTGAAAATGTATTACCTCTTGATAAAGATTTTGACACGGTAACATTATACCTTAGTCCGCCAAATCAAAAGCCCTATTACGAATATATTTTAGATTTACACCCCAAGCGTGTGGTTTTTAATCCAGGAACAGAAAACCCTGAACTAGAAAATTTATTACACGAAAATGGTATTGAACCAATTGAAGCTTGCACATTGGTGATGCTGAGAACGGGGCAATACTAATGTTGGAATTAGTGAGTTTGTGAATGAAGGAATTAGTGAATTAGAAAATATTTAGATTTGATTTTTAAAAATTTATATAAAACATGTTTAATAAAATAAGAAATTCGGTATTCATTTCAGTTTCAGTTTTTGCATTTGCAGCTTGTCATTCGCCAAAAGAAAAATCGCTCGACAATATTAAAAAGTTGGAAGCTGCGGATAGTATTTTTTCTCCGCGGGCAATCGAAGAATTGAAAAATGCATATCTTGATTTTTCGGTAAAATATCCGGATGATGAGCTTTCACCTGAATATATTTTTAAAGCGGCACAGCGCTGCAACGCAACCGCAGAGCACGAGCAAGCATTAAAATTATTCCAACAAATAATTGACCAATATCCCAAAAGCAAAGTGGCAGAAGAAGCACTTTTTTTACAAGGTTACATTTACGAAAATAGTTTGCACGATTTAGTAAAAGCTAAAACGGCATACAGTCATTTTTTAGCCAAATATCCAAAAAGTGATTTAACTGAAGATGCAAAACTGGCAATTGAAAATTTAGGGAAAACACCTGAAGAGATTTTTGAAAAGATTACGCATAAGGATAAATAAGAGAATGCATTTGGTATTATTTTGCTAAAACAAAATAGTATTATAATTTTATCTGCTTAGTTCACGAGCAACGTGATTAATAATTCAAAAGTGTACCATGTATAATCACTTTTATTTCAATATATTTTGCTTCAGTTTGGTATGCAATAATCCAGTTTTTATATGCAAAGCATTTCCATTTTAGTTTAGCAAATTCTGGGTATTTACAAATCAAATGCTTGTTAAAATTGTTTAATTGTGCCGAAATGTTTTTCATGAATTTTACTGCAAAACGTTTTCCGCTTCCTTTTGTATTTTTAGCTTCAACAAAGTTTGCTAACTCAATTATTGTTGCAGCAGCTTCGGCTTTTATCAAAATTTTCATTTACCGAATGCTGTAATTAAGTCAGCTAAATCAAGCGATTCACTCAGTTCAGAACGTTCAATATATTCTTTCATTTCAGCTTTAGTAGCTTTTCGTCCAATTCCGAATGCAACATCTTTTGCAGTTAGTGGTTTTATTTTTTTTGATTCATTTTTTAATTCATCGGGTCCTTTATGGATTTTTACGAAAGGCAAAGTTCTAACATACTCCAAAAATAGTTGCCCCTGTTTTTTATTCGTATCAATGGTTATGTAAGTCATATCAATTTATTAATAACAATGCAAATGTATAAAAGTAAAAATAAAATATTATTTTTATCTACTCAAATATAACAGACCATGAAACAGTCGTTTTGGAACAATGTGCCTTTTGTTCGCATACTCTTGCCATTTATAGCCGGCATAACCATTTCAATATACTTTCACTGTAATTTCTTGTATTCACTTGCTGCACTAGCGATTTCATTTGTTGCATTTCTTGTAGCGTTTTTCTTTTTTAAGAAATTTCGATATGCCGTGTTCAATGGAATTTTACTTTCATCAACACTTTTTTGTTTTGGTTTATCTTTAAATCAGTTTCAAAATGAGTTAAACAGCAGCATACATTTTTCGAAACAATATGAAGCCAAATATTTAACAGTTTACATTGATGAAGTTCCGGTTGAAAAAGTAAAATCGTTAAAATTTCACACACATGTTATTGGTTATTTCGATTCATTATCTGAACAACATTTGTGCAACGGAAATCTTTTGTTGTATGCCGCAAAAGACACGCTAAGCAAAAGTTTGAAATATGGTGATGTGCTGCTTGTGAAGAATAATCTTGTTCGTAAAATTCCTCCTCCACAAAATCCCGATGAGTTTAATTACAAACGGTATTTACATTTTAACAATGTACATTATCAAGCCTATGTTAAACACAATGATTTTGTAAAAACTCAGGCAACAAAAGCCAATAAGTTATTTTTATTTGTTTATGGAGCACAGACCTATTTTAGTAATGTACTCACCGAATTTATTATAAATCCAACAGAAATTGCTGTTGCTCAAGCATTGCTTTATGGTTATGATGATGCCATCGATCCGGAAGTGGTGCAGGCATACGCCAACACAGGCACATTGCATGTTTTAGCAGTTTCGGGTATGCATGTAGGTTTGATTTTTATGATATTGGGTTTGCTCTTAAAATTTATGGATCGAACAAACCGAATGAAATTCTGGAAACATGTAATCATCATTATTTGTTTATGGATTTATTCGATGCTATGTGGATTATCTCCATCCATTTTGCGCGCAACAGTTATGTTCTCGTTTATTATTTTAGCAAAGATGGTTAACCGACCATCAAATATTTTTAACACACTCGCCATATCGGCATTTTCGTTGTTGTGTTACGATACAAACATTATTGCCAACGTAGGATTTCAGTTGAGCTATATGGCAGTTATTGGCATTGTTTTTTTGCAACCCTATGTGTATGATTGGTATGATGCAACAACAAAACTTGGTAACGAAATATGGAAAATAACTTCAGTTTCGATTGCTGCGCAACTCACTACATTTCCACTTGGATTATTATATTTCCATCAGTTCCCGAATTATTTTTTATTTTCAAATCTCATCATCATTCCGCTTACCACCATTATAATTTATATTGGAATTGTTCTCATCGTATTTTCTAAAATTACTTTTATAGCAATTTGGCTCGGAAAGCTCATGTATCTTGGCATTGCACTTACCAATGCAATTGTAAAATTTGTTGAAAAAATGCCCTTTTCGTATGTCAACGGAATACACATCAGCATCGTTCAAGCTGTTATCATTTTTATTTCCATTTCATTTTTTATTACCTATTTTTTGAAACAACAAAGTTTTTATTTTAAAACTGCACTCGCTTTTGCATGTGTTTTTTTTGTATTGAATGATATAAAATCGGTTGAAGACAAATCGAGAATCGAAATAGTTGTTTATCATGTTGGAGGTTTTACAGCAGTTAATTTTATCAATGGAAAAAGCTGTTTGTTGCTTGCCGATACGGCATTTGTAAGAGATGAAAGCAAATTTCATTTTCACTTGCAACAACATTTGTGGCATTGCGGAATAAAGCAACCCGAAATAAAATTGCTGAACAATGATTGGCAAAAAATAATTTTTGGTGAGAAAAATATTTATGTATCGGGAAAGGATTTACCACAATTTGCAATACACGAAAAACAAATTGATGTACTTGTGATACGTGATAAAATGAATTTGAAAAATTTACTTGAAATGGCAAAAATTAATCAGGTAGTATTCTCGGCTTCTTTAAAACCACATGTTTCAGAAGCTATGAAAAAGTTACTCGATGAAAAAAATATTCCTTACACAGATGTTGGCGTTTCGGGTGCTTTTGAGTTATCATTGTAGCACTATTATCAAGCAATGAATAATCTTGTTTTATACGAAGTAAAAGAACGTGTTGGTTACATCACACTTAACCGGACTGAAAAACGCAATGCACTTAGTTTCGAATTTGTTAACGAAATCAAATCGGTTTTTAAGAAAGCCGAAAATGATGAAGCATGCAAAGTTATTGTGCTTAAAGCCAATGGTGAAGCCTTTTGTGCTGGAGCCGATTTAGGATATTTGCAACAACTTCAGAAAAATACTGATGACGAAAATCTTGCCGATTCAAAAAATTTGATGGAATTATTTCGGATGATTTATGTTTCGCCAAAAGTTGTTATCTCACAAATAAACGGTCCGGCATTGGCAGGAGGTTGTGGCTTGGCAACCATTTGCGATTTTTCGTTTGCTACTCCCAATTCAACATTTGGATATACAGAAGTAAAAATTGGATTTGTACCTGCCATTGTAATGGTGTTTTTGGTACGAAAACTTGGAGAGCAAAAAGCAAGAAATTTATTATTGACTGGCGATGTATTTGATGCTTCAAAAGCATTCGAACTTGGTTTGATTAATTTTCTTACTGATGAAAGTTTAATTGATGAAGAGGTTGCAAAATTTGCGCAAAAATTATGTAAATATGCTTCGTCACAATCATTGGCAATGGTAAAACAAATGCTTGGCGAAGTGCAGCAAATGAACCTCGATGAAGGTTTGATTTATGCTGCACAAATGAATGTTAAAGCACGTAAAACCGAAGATTGCAAACGAGGCATTTCGGCATTTTTAAATAAAGAAAAATTAACCTGGTAAATTCTAATTCATGAAAAAATATATTCAATTATGCGCTTTTGTTTTTATTGCAACAATCGTTTCGGCACAAACAAAATTAACTCAGGGTGTAGCACATTTTGATATCACTTATCCTACACTTACCAAAGAGATGAAGGAAATGGAAAGCATGCTGCCGAAAAAGCTTACAGCATATTTTAAAAAGGAACATAGTCGCTTGGAAATGCCTATGGCAATGGGCACAACCGTGACTATTGGTGATAATACCAAAAAGGAAGTAACTGTATTGATGGATATGATGGGAAGTAAATTTGCCATTCATCAAACAGCAGATGATATTAAAAAGAAAGAAGAGGAATTGAGGAGAAACGGTAAGTTTCCAGAGTTTAATATTACTTACTCTAAAGAAACGAAAGTTATAGCCGGTTACAAATGTAAAAAGGCAATTGTTGATTATACGATGGGAGGAAAATCAGAGCGACTTGAATGTTATTATACCGAAGACCTGCCTAAGATTTTAGGAAGTAATGATAATCCGGCTTTTAAAGATATTGATGGTTTTTTGATGGAATACAACATCAGCCAAAGTGGAATGAAAATGGTAATTAAAGCCAAATCGGTTGAATCAAAAAATGTAGATGATGTGTTGTTTATCATTCCTTCGGATTATCCGGTGATGAGCCAAGAAGAAGCAACCGAATTAATGATGAACGGAAAAGGTGGAGATAAATAATTCTTAAATTGAATCCAACATTGAAATCAAATCTTCCATCTTTCTAACAATTTGGGCATTTTGAGGCAGTTTTATAGATTCATCCATAAACTGAAATCCTGATAAAAGAATTTTACTTTCTTTCCAATTTTCGCTAAGCGTGTTTGCAAATTTTTGTTTGTCGATTTCGGGATTTGCCGATGTAAGAATGGTATAGATATAATCGGGGTCGTGGTTACTAAATATTGTTTTCAAATCTTTTAACGGAACCTCTTGCCCTAGATACAAAACTTTATGACCGCGAGAACGAATGATATAATTGGCAAACATTAATCCCAAAGTGTGTTGTTCTTTTTCGGGTAAAAAAAGCAAAAAATTCTTCGCATCTACTTTACTTTTTCCAATCTGATTATCTATTGCAACATAAATTTTTTGTTTGATAATATTGGTAGCAAAATGCTCGTGAGTAGGCTGAACAGAGCCTAATTGCCAAAGTAATCCAATCTCATTTAAATATGGAAAAATCAGTTTCATCATCGTTTGTTCGAAACCAAGTTTTTCAATATTTTCATTAATAATCTGATTAAAATTTGTTTCGTCAAAAACCATCGTTGCACTAATCAGGTTTTTTATCTGACAGCTGAACTCATTGCTATTGCCCGAAATTTTTAGTACTGCCGAACAAATTTCTTCGTTCTTCATTTTCGAAATGTCCGAAATTTTATAACCATAGCGATTTAAAATGCTAATGTTCAAAATTAATTTCAGGTCTTCATCATCATAAAAACGAATATTGGTGTCGGTGCGTTTAGGCGTAAGCACACCATATCGCTGCTCCCATATACGTAGTGTGTGGCAGCGAATACCCGAAAGTGCTTCAATATCTTTTATAGAGAAAGTTCCCAATTATTAATTTCTTATACTTAATGTCAACATAAAATTAATAAATTTGTTTTAGCATTTATAATAAGTCAATGAATTCTTATTTAATTACTGGCGGTACAGGTTTAGTGGGGTATCGTTTGGCCAAAATTTTATCTGAACAAACAAATGAAGTTTGCTTATTAACCCGTAAAGCAGGTTTTATAGGTGAATTTTATACTTACAAATGGAATCCCAAAACCAAAGAAATCGATACAAAATTTCTGGAAACAACAGACACCATTATTCATTTAACAGGTGCCGGAATTGCCGATAAACGTTGGTCTGTTGAGTATAAAAAAGAAATTTTAGAAAGCAGAATCCGCTCAACCAAGTTGCTTTACGAGACGTTAAAAAATAATAAACACTCCATCAAAACTTTTATAGCAACATCGGCAATTGGTATTTACGGAAACAACATAAAAGGAGTTGCAGATGAAAATTATCCTGCAGCTGATTCTTTTCTGGCAAATGTTTGTAAGGAATGGGAAGAAGAAGTTCAAAAAATAGCAACTCTCGGAATACGCGTGGTGATACTTCGCACAGGAGTTGTGTTATCACCTCGTGGTGGTTTTATCAAAGAAGTTTCGAATCCGATACGAAAATATGCAGGAGTTATTTTTGGTGATGGAAATCAAATGATGAGTTGGATTCACGTTGACGACTTATGTGCTATGTTTTTGAAAGCAGCTATAGACGAAACGATGCAGGGTGTTTATAATGCCATTGCTCCAAATCCCGTTAGCAATAAAACCATGATTAAGAAAATGGCAGCGCAACTAAAAAAGCCTATTTTGCTTCCGAACATTCCGGCTTTTATGCTCAAAATAATTTTTGGAGAGATGAGCGAAATGTTTTTGGCAACTCAAAATGTTTCAAGTAAAAAAATAGAACAAGCAGGATTTCAATTCAATTTTCCAACAATCGACTCGGCACTTGATGATTTGATGCTATAATAATTTGTTGGTTTTTGCGTAATATTACCGCTGTTTCAAAAAGCAATTGGTGAGCAAAAAATATTTTCATTTTTCTTTTCTACTTATTTCGGCATGGATGCTTTTGTTTTCGTGCAAAAAAGATGATGTGGTGAGCACAGATCCTTCGTTGCGGCTATCGTTCTCAACGGATACCGTTTGGTTCGACACGGTTTTTGTTCAATCGGGAGCCAACAAACCTGCATCGGTTACCAAACGTTTATGGGTTTATAATCCGAATGCTGATGCAGTAAATGTGAATATCGCATTGAAAGGAAATATTTGGGGGATTTTTAAACTGAATATTGATGGAAAGCCAGGTAATACTGCTGTTAATAAAATGATAAGAGGAAAAGACAGCATCATCATTTTTGTACAAATGTATGTTGATTCGAATGGTGCAACCGACCCTAAAAAACCCTTTATTGTTTTTGATGAAATAGATTTTACTACAAACGGAAACATGCAATTGGTAAACATTGCAGGTTATGCACGAAAGGCAAATTACTTACGCAATCAGGTATTAGATTGTGCAACAAATAATTTGCACTGGACAGCAGATTTGCCTTATGTAATTTACGATTCAATTCTAGTTCCCAGTGGTTGCACTCTCACTATTGATGCCGGAACGCATATTTATTCGCACACCAAATCGTGCTTTTTAGTTGCAGGTACTTTGATTGTAAATGGAACATCAGATAATCCGGTGATTTTTGAAGGCGACCGAATGGAGCCTGATTATACCGAAACGCCAGGACAATGGATTGGCATACGATTTTTTCCTGATAGCAAAGATAATGTGATTAAAGGCGCAGTAATTAAAAATGGGTTGGTAGGAATTGAACTTGATTCAGCATCGCTCAATCAAAATCCTAAATTGGTTATCTCGCAAAGTAAAATTCAAAATATGTATGCCATTGGTATTGCTGCATTTTCATCGAGATTGGTTGGTATAAATAATTTGGTAAGTAATTGCGGACAGTTTACTTTTTATGGTGTTTTGGGTGGAGATTATTTTTTATATCACAACACATTTGCAACTTTTGGAAATACATTTAGTCGCACAACACGAACTTTTGTACTCGATAATTCTCCGTTTACAGACATTAATGGAAATACCATTGCCGCTTTTCCGCTTAATGCAACGCTTATCAATAATATTATTTACGGAAATCAGGATGAAGAGCTAACGCTAAATAATAATGCAACGGGAGGTAACACTACAGGTCATCAGAGTTTTCAAAACTGTTTGATTAAGACAACTGATTTTGCGGTCATTTTAAATACACATGGAAACATCATTAATAAAGATCCGATGTTTAATGATGTAAACAAAGACGACTACGATTTGCAAAATACTTCGCCTGTAAAAGCTGCCGGAATAAATGTAAATGTGAGTACTGATTTAAAAGGTCGTAACCGAAATTCATCAACACCGAGTTTGGGTTGCTACGAGTAGGTTTTTTTAACCACAGAGATACAAAGGCACAGTTTTTTAGTTTTCTTTTTTTGTTCTCTGTGCCTCTGTGGTAAATATTTTTACTCAATCGTCTTCTCCACTTTTTTTACCAACTCATCCGCTTTCAAATTTGTTTTTGCTAAAATTTGTTTTGCTTCATCAATCATGTGTTTGGCAAATTTTTCATCTTTCAAACCTTTTGCATTTACGAGCACGTTCATATATGCGCCTTGCACAGCAGCACGCACACACAACACACCCACACCTGCATCGGTAACCGAATTTTGATTTCCTTTTTCAATCATCGGTTCAAGCATAACAAGTGCATTGCTTGCAGCCGACATTGTTCTCAATGGAACTTCGCAAGCATATTTTGTAGCAATTTGTATGGCTTCACTTCTCGATTTTTTTTCTTCATCGGTATTTTTTGGCAATCCAAATGCTTTCATGATTTCATCAAAAGCACGTGTATCTTCATCAACCAATTTTAATAAATCGTCTTTTAGTTTTTGTCCTTTTTCAGCCCAGTCGCTAAAGAAAGAAACTTGATCTTCCCAACCGCGTTTTCCTGCCGAAATATTTGCCACCATTGTTCCCAATGCTACACCTAAACTGCCCATGTATGCGCTTATTGAACCTCCTCCTGGAGCAACACTTTCGGATGCAGTTTCGTTTGCAAAGCCAATTAAATTCATGCGAATTAATTTTTCGTTTGCTGCATCACGCAATTTATATTCGATGATTTTTTTGTTGGGATCGAATGGAGCAAGTTCATCTAATCCCAAAGATTTGATTGCAATTTGAATCAACTCTTCTTCACTCACACCCAGCGAACGTTTTTGTTTTTGTAGAAAATATTTTCCTGCTTCGAGCATGGCATCAAGCGGAATTAATCCAACCAACTCCGAGCCGGTAACCCGCATTCCACGCTTATCGGCACTCTTGCAAACTTCTTCAAAAGCTTTGTGCACAGAAGTGATTTTATAGTTTGTTAAGTTCATTGAAATTTGCGCAATGCCATATTCTTCAATGTACCAACCAATTGCTTTACAAGCTTTCAATGTACCCGGAATACGAACATCTTCACCCTTTTCATCTTTCACAATTTTTCCTGTTATAGGATTTCCTTCACGTTTTACACGACCAGCTTCACGCACATCAAAAGCAACTGAGTTTGCTAATCGAACTGATTTTGTATTGAGATTAATATTGTAAGCAATTAAAAAATCGCGTGCGCCAATTACAGTTGCTCCGGCTTTTTCATTCATCACCGCTGCACCAAAATCTGGTTTCCATTCAGGCAATTTTATCTTATCAAAAAATCCTTCATACTCACCATTTCTGATGATGGATAGATTATTTCGCTCGGTATTTTTCTGCGCATATTCATAAAGATAAACCGGAATATTTAATTCTTCGCCAACACGTTTTCCTAATTTATTTGCATACTCGGCTGTTTCTTCCATGCTAATTCCACTAACAGGAATTAACGGACAAACATCAGTAGCACCCATACGCGGATGTTCGCCTTTATGCTTACTCATATCGATAATTTCGCCTGCCTTTTTTATGGCATAAAATGCAGCTTCAATAACCGCATCCGGATTTCCTACAAAAGTTACCACAGTTCGGTTTGTGGCTTTTCCGGCATCAACATCCAATAATTTTACGCCATCAATTTTTTCAACTTCATCAGTAATTTGTTTGATGATATTCATGTCGCAGCCTTCACTAAAATTAGGCACACATTCTATAATCGCATTATGACTCATGGTAAATTTTATTTAATTTTTTTATTGAAATGATAATTGTGAAAATGCATTTTCGACTTTAAGTAAAACTTCCGAACCTAGCTTCAACGCAAGGTTTTTCTTCTCATGTCCTGCTGGAAAACCAAAACAAATCGGATAATTAAAATCTTTAAGATGACTGAAAATAATTTCTTCGGCAGTTTTGCCAAACGGGATGGCATTGTCTTTCATGTCGCTCATTCCGCCAATAACAATGCCTGCGAGGTTTTGTAATTTACCGTTGCGTTTTAGGTTCATCATCATTCGGTCGATGTGATAAAGATATTCATCCAAATCTTCGAGGAACAAAATTTTTCCTGTGGTATCAATATCCGAATTTGAACCAAGCAAACTATAAATTACTGATAAGTTTCCGCCAACTAATTTTGCCTTCACTTCACCTTTTTTATTGAATGGATGAGAAGCAATTTGATAAGAAACATTTTCTCCAAACAGCAATTTTTTTAATGACGAAATGCTTTCTTCATCAGAATTATGAAGTTGCATATTAATCGGCATTGTTGCATGAAGAGTTTGAATGTTTAAATTTTTATTGATGTGATTATGTAAAACAGTAATATCGCTGTAGCCCACAATCCATTTGGGTTTATACTTGAATAAAGAAAAGTTAAGTTGGTCGATTATACGAACAGAACCATAACCACCACGAGAACAAAAAACAGCTTTTATGGTTTCGTCATCCAATAATTGCTGTAAACTTTTTGTACGTGTTTCATCATTGCCGGCAAATTGATTTTCGCTTTCAAATAATTCATCGGGTAAAAAAACGGTAAGTCCCCATGATTGGAAAATATCGATTGCAGGTTGCATTTCTTCACGCGATACTTTTCTTGCCGTAGCAGTAATGGCAATTTTATCTCCTGGTTTCAAAAATGGAGGTGAAATGATCATGTATATTTCTCGTCAAACTTCAAATTAATATCCATCACCATATCTTTCACTTCCTGCTCGCAGTTTTTATTACAAACCATGAGCACATCAGGTGTGTCAACTATAATCAGGTTATCAATCCCTTTTACAACGATTAATTTGTTGTTCTTTTTGTTTCCCTGAGCAATAATTGAATTTTTAGAGTCGTAAACCACAACATGTTTGCCTTGAATTACATTATTGTTTTCATCGTGCATTGAGTTTTCATAAAGAGAGGTCCACGTTCCTAAATCCGACCATCCAAAATCGGCAGGTATAACAAAAACATTAGAAGCTTTTTCCATCACACCATAATCGATAGAGATAGAGCGACATTGTTCATATACAGCTTGAATAGCTTTTTGTTCTTGAGGTGTAGAAAAATGTTTTGAGGCATCTTTAAACAGCGAATACATTTCGGGCATATGCTCTTTAAAAGCGTTTTTTATTGCCGATGAACTCCAGATAAAAATACCAGCATTCCAAAGAAAATCGCCACTTTCAACAAATGTTTGAGCCAGTTCAATGGTCGGTTTTTCGGTAAATGTTTTTACTTTAAACACATTGTCGGTCGAATCTTTTTCTTCGATAAACTGAATATAACCATAGCCTGTATCAGGGCGACTTGGTCTGATTCCTAAAGTAATTAGTGCTTCATTTTTCTTTGCATATTGAAGCGCATGGTTCATGTTTTCGTTAAATTTATCCTCGTCAATAATCAAATGATCTGAAGGAGCAACTACGCAAACGGCATGTGTATTGGCTTTTTGAATTTTATGAGATGCATAAGCAATACAAGCAGCAGTATTTTTGGCAATCGGTTCGCACAAAACGCAATCATCCTTAATTTCGGGAATTTGCTGTTTTATCAGGTCGAAATAGGCTTGATTGGCAATAATATAGATATTGTCTTTCTCAAAATTTTTCAGAAAACGCTCATAAGTTACCTGAAGCAAACTTTTTCCGATACCAAGAATATCGATGAATTGCTTTGGGAAAGAACTTCGGCTATATGGCCAAAACCTAGTACCGATGCCTCCTGCCATAATAATGGCATAATGATTTTTATTTTTTTCCATTCATTTATATCCTCTTCAATACAAAAAAATAAACGTAAATGTCAATTCAATTTTTGTATCTTTTCAAGCACAAATAAAGTTTTTATAAATCAATTTTTCAAAAATCGATTTTTGATTAACTTCGTGCCCCTTTTAAAATTTTGAACAATAAGTTTACCAACCACAGGCAGACTTATTAATTACTTGTTATGAATGTTGCGAATAAAAGTGTAAAAGATTGTCTCCAGGAGTTTTTCGGATTTGACAGTTTTAAAGGCGACCAGGAGAAAATTATTAATAATTTATTATCTGGCAATGATACGTTTGTTATAATGCCTACCGGTGGCGGGAAATCTCTATGTTACCAGCTTCCTGCTTTAATTATGCCAGGAACAGCCATCATCATTTCACCGCTTATTGCCTTAATGAAGAATCAAGTTGATCAGATAAGGGCGTTTAGCACAAACCATGTTGCCCATTTTATCAATTCATCGCTGTCTAAAACAGATATAACTATTGTAAAGAAGGATGTTTCGCTTGGAAACACCAAAATGCTTTATATCGCTCCCGAAACGCTTAAGAAAGAAGAAACCATCGATTTTCTAAAAAGCATTAATATATCATTTGTTGCTGTTGATGAGGCTCATTGTATTTCTGAGTGGGGACACGATTTTCGACCTGAGTACCGCAGAATAAAGCAAATGATTAAGGAGATTAAAGATGTTCCGATGATGGCACTCACAGCCACAGCAACTCCTAAGGTTCAGAGCGATATTCAGAAAAATTTGCAGATGAATGATGCGATTGTTTTCAAATCTTCATTTAATCGCTCAAATCTTTATTACGAAATAAGACCAAAAGGAAAAAAAGCTGATGCAATAAAAGAAATTGTTCAGTTTATAAAAGCCAAAAAGCATAAGTCGGGTATTATTTATTGTTTAAGCCGCAAAAAGGTTGAAGAAATTTCCGAAGTGTTAAAAGCAAACGGAATTAAGGCACTTCCTTATCATGCCGGGCTAGATGCAAAAACACGTGCTGCAAATCAAGATGCATTTTTGATGGAAGATGCAGATGTGATTGTTGCCACAATTGCATTTGGTATGGGAATCGATAAACCGGATGTTCGGTTTGTTATTCACTATGATGTTCCAAAAAGTATCGAAGGTTATTATCAGGAAACAGGTCGTTCGGGGAGAGATGGTTTAGAAGGAGAATGTTTGTTGTTTTACAATCCAGCCGATATTGATAAGCTTGAAAAATTTATGAAAGACAAACCAGTTGCCGAAAGGGAAATTGGTGAGTTACTGATATTCGAAACACAAGCATTTGCTGAAACATCTGCATGCCGAAGAAAATTTTTATTGCTTTATTTTGGTGAAGAATTTAATGATAAAGAGTGTAATAAGATGTGCGACAATTGTCGTCATCCTAAAGCAAAAGAAGATGCCAAAGATGCAGCTATACTATCGTTAACAGCTGTAAAACAGTTTGACGGTAAGAATAACCTTAAACATGCTGTTGAAGTTATTATCGGTAAAAAATCTCATGATGTTACCTTAAACGGGCATCAAAAACTCGAAGTGTTTGGAAAAGGAAGTGACCGTGATGAGATTTACTGGAAATCGGTATTGAGGGTTTTATTGCTACAAGGATTTATTACAAAAAATATAGAAAATTACGGACTACTGAACCTAAGTGAAAAAGGTGAAGCGTTTTTGAAAAAACCCACAAAATTTGAAATTGCTGTTGACCAGAAATTTGATAAATTTATGGATGATGATGATTCGAATGTAGAGGTAGAAAATGTATATGATGAAGTTCTTTTTGAAATGCTGAAAGAGCTTACCAAAAAAGTAAGTAAGCAACTCAATCTTCCACCTTACATTATATTTCAGGATCCTTCTCTCGAAGAGATGGCTTTCAAATATCCTATAACCATTGAAGAGCTGAGTAAAGTTTCGGGTGTTAATAAGGGAAAAGCAATTAAATACGGAAAGCAGTACATCGAAGTAATTAAAAAATATGTTGATGAAACTGGGGTTGAACGTCCCGATGATTTTGTTGTAAAATCGGTCGTTAATAAATCGGCAAGAAAGATTGCAATTATTACCAACGTTGACAAAAAGATTGGTCTTGATGATATTGCCAGAGGTCAGGGAATAAGTAAAGAAGATTTACTACATGAGATGGAAAATATCATTTATTCGGGAACAAAATTAAATCTCAAATCATACATGCGAGATATGGTTGACGAAGACCATGAAGAGGAAATTATGGATTATTTTAAAAGCACACAAGTAGATTCGCTTGATGATGCTATTAAAGAATTTGGTGATGAATACTCAAAAGATGAAATTCAATTAATGCGCTTACACTTTATTTCAGAAACAGCTTTTTAATGAATTTGCAGATTCAAAATACTTCTTACATTTGTTTAAATTTTTGATTGAGTGAGCGAGCATCATAGCAATACGCATAAGCTTAGTTTAGCAGGTTTAATAGTTACCCTCGGCATTATATACGGAGATATTGGTACTTCTCCACTTTATGTATTTAATGAGATTATCGGAGGAAGAATGATTTCGAAGGAACTGATTTACGGTTCTCTTTCCTGTATTTTTTGGACACTTACATTACAAACCACTTTAAAATATGTAATTATTACACTTCGTGCCGATAACAATGGGGAGGGTGGCATTTTTTCATTGTATGCACTCATTCGAAGAAGAAAACCGTATCTCATTTTTCCGGCAATTGTTGGAGGTTGTGCTTTGCTTGCCGATGGAGTTATTACTCCTCCAATCTCTGTAGCATCAGCTGTGGAAGGTTTGAGGATTTTGCAGGCAGATATTCCTACCATTCCGATTGTGTTAATTATTATCACATCTTTGTTTGTGATACAACGCATTGGAACTACACTTGTTGGTAAAGCATTTGGGCCAATTATGTTAGTTTGGTTTTCGATGTTGGCAATTTTGGGTTTAACATCGATGGCTCAACATCCGCAAATTTTAGCTTCACTTAATCCGTATTACGCATATAATTTATTGGTTCATTATCCCGAAGGATTTTGGTTACTAGGAGCTGTTTTTCTTTGTACAACAGGAGCAGAGGCTTTGTATTCAGATTTAGGCCATTGCGGAAGACAAAATATTCGTGTGAGTTGGATATTTGTTAAAGTAGCTTTGATATTAAATTACATGGGACAGGGTGCCTGGGTGCTTCAGTTTGAAGGAAAAGTATTTCATCCAACAGCTAGTTTGCATCCGTTCTTTTCATTAATGCCACCATGGTTTTTGCTCACCGGAATTATCATTGCAACTTTAGCTGCTATCATTGCCAGTCAGGCATTAATTAGCGGCTCGTTTACATTAATTTCTGAAGCATTGCGTTTAAACGTGTGGCCTAAGGTTACTGTAAAATATCCTACCGAAACCAAAGGTCAGTTATATGTTCCAAGTGCAAATTGGATTTTATGGGCAGGTTGTATTGGTGTGGTTTTATATTTTAAAGAATCGGCAAATATGGGTGCAGCTTATGGTTTGGCAATTACCATTGCAATGTTAATGACAACTGTTTTGCTTGCCAATTATTTGCGAAAAATTAAAGCTCCGAAATGGTTTGTTACCATAATCCTGATTGTGTATTTGTCGATTGAGCTTTCGTTTTTAGTAGCTAATCTTCAAAAGTTTAGTCATGGTGGTTGGGTAACTTTACTTATCAGTCTTGGATTTATAGCAATAATGTGGGTGTGGTTTAAAGGCAGAAAAATTAAAAACCGACTTACCGAATTTGTGAACCTTCGCGATTATCTGCCGATACTTCAAGAACTAAGTCATGATACATCAGTGCCAAAATTTGCAACACATTTAGTTTACTTAACAAGTGCCGATCATTTAATGGACATTGAATCGAAGGTGATGTATTCGATATTACAGAAACAGCCTAAACGTGCCGATATATATTGGTTTGTGCATATTCATGTTGATGATAAACCATATACAATGGAATACAAAGTTGATTTTGTTGTTCCACAAGATGTAGTAAAAGTTGAGTTTAAATTGGGTTTCAGGGTCGAGCAAAAAATCAATTTTTATTTCAGAAAAGTGATTGAAGATTTGATGCAAAGACATGAAGTGGATGTAACATCACGATATGCATCATTGAGCAAACAAAATATAACGGGTGATTTCAGATTTGTTGTTTTACAACGTCATCTTTCATATGAAAATGAGTTATCAGCATACGAGCGATTTATTATGGATCTTTATTTTATGCTTGATCGTTTTGCGCTTACAGAAGTAAAAGCATTTGGGCTTGATACGAGTTCGGTAATAGTTGAAAAAGTTCCGTTGGTCATTGCACCAAAAAAGGAATTCTTACTGAAAAGAATTTACGAATAAATTTTTCGCTAATCTTAAAACTTAAAATAGATAAACGGATTAAATCCGGTTGCGAATAATTCGCCTAAATTGAGCAGATACAACAGTAGTAAAGCGAAATAAGTTATCCAAATAAAACCTTTAAGCGTTATTTGTTTTTCGTAAACAGCATTGAGTTGAAGCTGTATTTTTTCAGATTGAAAAGAGAAAACAAATGCGGTAATCAGAACAAAATAATAACGATTGTTTAACGTACTCAAAAATGCAAAATCGATTCTTCCGAAATCAAACATTTTTCTGATAAATAATATTGCATCGTTGTATTCAGCCGAACGAAAAAATACCCATCCAATCATTACCACCAAAAATGTATATGTGACTGAAATGGACGGATGAATTCTTTTTAAAATTTTAGAGAGCGATAATCTTTCGATAATTAAAAAGCTGCCGTGATAAGCTCCCCAAATAATAAAACTCCAGCTTGCACCATGCCAAAAACCAGATAAAATAAATACCACCAAAAGATTGATGTAAGTTCTGTTAATGGTAACTTTATTACCACCTAACGGGATGTATAAATATCTTTCATCCAGTTACCCAAAGTAATGTGCCAACGTTTCCAAAACTCGGTTATGCTTTTTGATGTATATGGGAAATTAAAATTGACAGGAATTCTAAATCCCATCATTTTCCCAAGTCCGATAGC